>Ga0126371_10000098_pt1 | contig 62803 bp, 68 predicted proteins | sample PanSoiMetaPlot_4_FD_110145 | JGI IMG/M metagenome (GOLD analysis project Ga0126371, IMG submission 110145) | Tropical forest soil microbial communities from Panama - MetaG Plot_4 | ecosystem: Environmental > Terrestrial > Soil > Tropical forest > Bulk soil | place: Panama | collected 2016-02-17
CAGGCGGGCGTGAATTTTTCGGGCGTGCTTTGCGGGCGTGCAACATGGAAAGACGGCGTGCCCATCTATGCGAAAGAGGGATTGAACGCGTTTCAAGATTGGCTGGCGAATCAAGGCGTCAAGAATATCGAGAATGTGAATCGAGGTTTGCGCGCGGCGAAGCCGTGGTTCGGGTTTTATGGCGCGGCTGCGGCATCAGAACTAGCCTGAGCCACGCCTGATGAAGCCCGATTCGGAACCCGCCAAAGAAGCGCGCAGTCTCACACGGACAATTGAAGTGCAGACGGCGCGGCACACCCAGATGAAAAAGATCACCGCAGAAGTAGAAAAAGTGGTCGCGGATTCGCGATGCAAGAGCGGAGTCTGTTACGTGTTTGTGCCACATACGACGGCTGGCGTGGTCATCAATGAAGGCGACGACCCCGATGTCGCGCGCGATATTGAAGCAACGCTGGATCGGCTTGTGCCCGAATCGCGCGCGTACAGTCATACTGAAGGGAATGCGGATTCGCACATCAAAACGGCACTCGCGGGGAGCACAGTGACGGTTTTCATCGAAAATGGCAAGTTAGCGCTCGGAAGATGGCAAGCGATTTTCTTTTGCGAATTCGATGGCCCGCGACGACGCGAGGCTCGAGTGAAAATTGTTCCGGATGCGGGGCATGAGCATGAGTGAAAAGAGCCTACAGGCGGCGCCCAGGAATTTTGGTGTGTATGTGCAGGTGCCGTTTTGCCAGGCCAAGTGCACGTACTGCAATTTTCACACGGGAGTTTTTTCGCGAGGCATGTACGCGCCGTATGTTGACGCTGTCTGCCGCGAAATTCGCACGCGTATCGCGTTACAGAGCGTTCGCGTGGATACGGTCTACATCGGAGGAGGCACGCCGAGCCTGCTTAAGACCGTGGACCTAGCGCGAATTCTGGTAACGATTCGCGAAACCACCGGAGGCGCGTGGGAGGAGGCCACGCTCGAGGCGGACCCGGAAACGATCACGCGAGAGAAGGCTGCGGCATGGAAAGATGCAGGAGTGAACCGCATCAGCATGGGCGTTCAATCGTTTGAAGACAAGGAACTGCGGGCCGCTGGACGCATGCATCGGCGCGATGACATTCATCGCGCTGTCGATTTTCTGCGCGGCGCTGGATTCGACAATATCAGTATGGATTTAATTGCTGGACTGCCATATCAGACGCAGCAAAGCTGGGACTCGTCTCTGGAAAAATTGCTTGCCCTTTATCCCGAACACATTTCGATCTACTTGCTGGAAGTTGACGAGGGAAGCCGGTTGGGCAAAGAAATCCTCGGCGGCGGAGAAAAATATAGTGCATCAGAGGTGCCGAGCGACGATGCGATGGCGGATTTCTACGAGAGCGCGCGCGAGTTTTTGGCACAGGCCGGCTATGGGCATTACGAAATTTCGAATTGGGCGTTGCCAGGACGTGAATCAAAGCATAATTTGAAATACTGGCGGCGCGAGCCGTATCTTGGATTTGGCGCAGGCGCGCATTCGTTCGATGGGACGAAGCGCTGGTCGAACACGCACGATCCTGCGGCTTATGTCACGGCAATCGAGCATGGAAAGCTGCCCATCGAGCAGGAGGAATCGGTCACTGTGGCTCAGGCTTTGAACGAGGAGTTCTTTCTGGGGTTGCGCCAGCTCGCGGGGGTCGATCTGGTACGCATCGAACGCCAGTATGGCGCGGATATGTCTCCGAAGGTTGCAAACCTGATAAATTCAGGGCTGCTGGAGCGCGATGGGGATTGCATTCGGCTAAGCGCGGAAAAATTGACGGTTTCAAACGAAGTGTTCGTCGAATTAATGGACTAGGACGGACGAATGTACGAATCGAGTGGGGCAAACGGACAAAACGCGGACGCAGTCGTCGACCTGCGCAGCGATACGGTGACACGGCCAACAACGGCGATGCGCCACGCAATGGCTGAGGCGGCGGTCGGCGACGACGTTTACGGTGAAGATCCCACAGTCAATCGATTGCAGGAGCACGCGGCGGAGATTTTCGGCCGAGAAGCGGCGCTATTTGTGCCCAGCGGCTCGATGGGGAATCTGATCGCGATCAAAACATGGACGCGGCCTGGGCTCGAGGTGATCTGCGAGCAGCGCGCTCACGTGAATCAATACGAACTCGCTTCGATGTCCGCGCTAGCTGGTTGTTTTCCAAGAGCAGTGTTTGCGCCGGACGGAATCCTGACGTGGCCACTCGTCGAATCGCTCATTCGCGCGAAAAGTCCGAACTATTCGCAGACAGGACTCGTCACGCTGGAAAACACGCACAACATGGCAGGCGGCACGATTTATCCTACGGAAGTTGCCGAGGAGATATGCGACCGCGCGCATGAAGCAGGCTTGCGCGTGCATTTGGACGGCGCGCGGGTTTTCAACGCCTCCGTTGCGCTCGGGAAAAGCGTAAAGGAACTGACGCGAAAGTTCGACTCTGTGATGTTTTGCTTGTCCAAGGGATTGGGCGCTCCGGTCGGATCGATGCTTGTCGGTTCTCGCGACTTCATCGAAAAGGCATTCGTTCATCGCAAAATGCTCGGTGGCGGAATGCGGCAAGTGGGTGTGCTTGCGGCTGCCGGGTTGATTGCACTCGAAGAGACGCCGAAGACTTTGCATCGCGATCACGAAAACGCGAAGCACTTGGCAGAAGCGTTGGCGAAGATACCAGGGATTTCTATTGAGCCGCAGAAGGTGGTCACCAACATTTTGATTTTTGACGTGCACCAGACGGGCAAGACGGGCGCGGAAATATCCGAGGGCTTGAAGAAGCGCAACGTGCTGGCCAATGCGACAGACAAATTTCTGGTGCGCATGGTCACGCACTATGATGTAGACCGCGCGAAGATTGACCGCGCGATCGCTGCAATGAATGAAATTTGCGCGCGCCCGGAACGAACGCACGCATGAACCGTCGCGAATCACAAAGTCCCATCTATCACTTCGTTTGCGAGGCATTGTGGACCTGTCACTAACGGATGAGCAGCAGCATCTTCGGCGAACCGTGCGCGAATTTGCCGAAGGAGAGATCGCGCCTCACGTAATGGAGTGGGACGAAGCCTCCCAATTTCCCAAAGAAATCATCCCGCAGCTTGGCCAGATGGGATTGCTCGGCGTGATTTTCCCTGAAAAGTATGGTGGCGCGGGGCTGGGCTACCTGGAATATTCGATTGTTATCGAAGAGCTGTCGCGTGTTGATGGCTCTATCGGGCTGATCGTCGCCGCGCACAATTCGCTTTGCTCGAACCACATCTACAAATTCGGTACGGAAGCGCAGAAGCAAAAGTATCTCGCGCCGCTCGCGCAGGGAAAGAAGCTCGGCTGCTGGTCCCTGACCGAACCCGGAGCGGGCTCGGATGCTGGTGGAACGCGCACCGTCGCCGTGAAGCAAGACAGCGGTTGGGTGCTCAATGGCTCGAAAACATTTACCACGAACGGTCACTACGCGGATGTCTGTGTAGGAATGGCTGTCACAGACGCTGCGAAAAAGCAGCATGGCATTTCCGCGTTCATCATCGAGAAGGGCACGCCAGGATTTCGCCCCGGCAAAAAAGAAAACAAGCTGGGCATGCGCGCCAGCGACACTTCGGAAGTGATCTTTAGCGATTGCCGCGTCCCCGGGGAAAGTCTTCTCGGCGCCGAAGGCGAAGGCTTCATCAACAGCTTGCAAGTCCTCGACGGCGGCCGAATTTCGATTGCGTCGCTCGCACTCGGCATGGCGCAGGGCGCGTATGAAGCGGCGGTGAAATACGCGAAGCAGCGCAAACAGTTCGGCAAGGCAATCAGCGAGTTTCAGGCGATCCAGTTCAAATTGGCCGACATGGCCACGGAGATAGAAGCTGCACGCCTGCTGGTGTGGGAAGCGGCCTATCTCGCGGATCGCTCGTTGCGGGAGAAAAATAGCGGCATACGCTTCACGCGCGAATCCAGCATGGCGAAATTGTTCGCGGCGGAAGTCGCAGTGCGGGTTGCGAACGAAGCCGTGCAGATTTTTGGCGGCTATGGATTCGTGAAAGACTATCCCGCCGAAAAGTATTACCGCGACGCGAAACTGTGCACGATCGGCGAGGGCACGAGCGAAATTCAGCGGCTCGTGATCGCTCGTCAGCTGTTAGGAAAAGGTTAGAGCAGCGCCGATGCCGTCCGCGTCCGTACCTCCTGCCACATCGCCCACATCCGCCGCGAGCGGCGAAAAAGGCGCCCCCCAAATTGCCCAATGGGCTGCACAGGTGCAGGCGGGGGACGTCCGCGCAATCTCGCGCGCCATGACAGAAATCGAAAATCGTTCCCAGAACGCGGAGAGTTTGCTGCGCGAACTTTTCCCCCACACGGGCCATTCATATTGCGTCGGCATCACCGGCGCACCGGGAACAGGAAAGAGCACGCTCGTCGATCGTTTGGCCGCTCATTACCGCGCGCAGCAGCAGCCCGTCGGCGTAATCGCGGTCGATCCTTCGAGTCCTTTTACGGGCGGCGCGATTCTCGGTGACCGCATTCGCATGCAAGGGCACGCGTCCGATAGCGGAGTGTTCATTCGCTCGATGGCGACGCGGGGATCTCTTGGTGGATTATCGCAGGCCACGAGCGACGCCGCTCTGCTTCTCGACGCTGCTGGAAAGAAATATGTGCTCGTCGAAACCGTCGGCGTCGGCCAGGGCGAAGTCGAAATCGCGCGCCTCGCGGATTGCACGCTTGTGGTACTCGTTCCGGGCATGGGCGACGATGTACAAAATCTGAAGGCCGGTGTGATGGAAATTGCCGATGTGTTTGTGTTGAACAAAGCGGATCGCGAAGGGGCCGAGCGTTTCGAGCAGCAGTTGCGCGCCATTCTCGCGCTTGTTCCGGAGCGCGGCGGCTGGAAGCCGCCTATCGTCCTCACGGTAGCAACACAGAATGAAGGCATCGATGAATTGGCGCGGCAGATCGACTGCTTCCGGCAGCATTTCGGCGAACGCGGCAATCGCCGCGCGAAAGAAGTCGCGCTGTGGAAAGAAAAGCTTGTCAATTTGCTGCGCGAACGGCTGCTGCATCGCGTCGTGGACGCGCTCGCGGCCAATGGGACTCTCGACCGAATCGCCGCTGAAGTTGCGGACCGACAGCGCGATCCTTACTCTGTGGTAAGCGACATTTTGCAGCACGAAGGCTTGGGGAGCGGACATTGAGGCTTGGCGATCTCGAATTTCTCGTTTTGGCCGATGGAACTCTGCGTCTCGATGGCGGTGCGATGTTCGGCGTAGTGCCGAAGCCAATGTGGGAGAAAAAGGCTCACGCTGACGAACGCAACCGTATTTTGCTTGCCATGAATTGCCTGCTGATTCGCGCGGCGGGGAAGACAATTCTGGTTGAGACGGGCGCGGGCGACAAATGGGATGAGAAGAAGCGCAGCATTTACGCGTTCGATGGTTCGCCACGCCTGCCGGAGCAGCTTGCGCAGCACGGCGTAAAACTGCAGGACGTGGACATCGTCATCAACACGCACCTCCATTTCGATCATTGCGGTTGGGACACGCGAATCATCGACGGCAAGTTGCGGCCTACTTTCCCGAATGCGAAGTACATCGTGCAGAAGAAAGACTTTCAACATGCAAAGCAGCCGACCGAACGCGACCGCGCCAGTTTTTTTGCGGACAACTTCCTGCCAGTCGAAGAAGCAAATCAGTGGCAGCTTATCGAAGGCGAGCACCAGATCGTTCCCGGAGTAACTGTGTTTCCGACGCCCGGCCATACCGACGCGATGCAGTGCGTGAAACTCGAAGGCGGCGGCAAGACGGCAATTTTTCTTGCAGATTTGGTGCCGATGACGGCCCATCTTCCGCTTGCGTGGATCATGGGATTTGATCTTTATCCGCTGACGACGCTCGAGTACAAGAAGAAAGTCCTGCCGCAAATCGCAAAAAACGGCTGGCTGGCGCTCTTCGCGCACGATCCCGTGATTCGCGCTGCGCACCTGCGCGAACGCGATGGTCAGTTTGAGGCCGAGCCGGCGACGGTCGACTAGTTCTGCGAGAATCCAAGAATAGTTCGAGGTGAAAGGAATGGCGAAAACTCGAAAGCCTGCCCACAAAGCCGCCGCGAAAAATGCGGCGACGATTGGAATCATCGGCGGCAGCGGACTTTATGCCATGGCAGGCCTTGCGGACACGCATGAAGTTCGCGTGAAAACTCCCTTCGGCGACCCGTCCGACGCATTGATGCTTGGCACGCTCGAAGGCCGGCGCGTCGCGTTTCTTGCGCGGCACGGCCGCGGCCATCGTATTTCGCCCTCGGAAATAAATTATCGGGCGAACATTTACGCGCTCAAAACGCTTGGCGTGGGGCAAATCTTGTCCGTCAGCGCGGTCGGTTCGCTGCGCGAAGATATGCGCCCATTAGAGTTCTTGGTCGTCGATCAATTCTTTGACCGTACGCGTGGCCGCATCGCCACGTTTTTTGGCGGTGGCATCGTCGCGCATGTCGGATTCGACAAGCCCACCTGTGCACGGCTCTCGAAGGCAGTCGTCGCCGCTTGCGAACGCAGCGGAGTTGCTGTCCATAAAACCGGAACATATGTCTGCATGGAGGGCCCGCAATTCTCAACGCTCGCCGAGTCGCGCGCATACAGGCAAATGGGCTTCGACGTGATCGGCATGACGAATTTGACGGAAGCGAAGCTCGCGCGCGAAGCGGAGATTTGCTACGCCTCAATTGCGATGATTACAGACTACGATTGCTGGCATCCGCAACACGACTCGGTCACCGTTCCGGATATCATTGCAAACCTGAACAAGAACGCCACGAATGTTCAGAAAGTGTTGTGCGAAACCGTGCGCTCGCTCAATTCCGCCGCCCGTGAATGCAAATGCGGTTCGGCTCTTGCGCATGCGATTTTGACCGACCGCAAAATGATTCCTGCTTCGACCAAGCGGCGGCTCGGGCCAATCATCTCGAAATATATTTCATAACGATTCCTACTCAGGAGAAGACCCAATGTCTTTGCTCGTTGTCGGTTCCGTTGCGTTTGACGCTTTGCAAACTCCCTTTGGCAGCACGGACCGGACTATCGGCGGCGCGGCCACGTATTTTTCGCTCGCCGCGAGTCTGCTCGCGCCGGTGCGCTTGGTCGGCGTCGTCGGGGATGATTTCACTGCGAAAGAAGAAGCTGTTTTTCATGGCCGCAAGGTCGACCTCGCTGGCCTTGAGCGCGCGGCGGGCAAGAGTTTTTTTTGGTCGGGACGTTACAGCGACGATTTGCGCAGCCGCGAAACGCTCGTTACCGAACTGAACGTATTCGCGACATTCCAGCCGAAGTTGCCAAACGCTTATCGCGATTCTCAATTTGTTTTTCTTGGCAACATTGATCCTGCATTGCAGCGCCACGTCCTCGAACAGATGAAGCGCCGCCCAAAGCTCGTGGCGCTGGACACGATGAATTACTGGATCTCCGGCACGCCAGCGGAACTGGCGAAAACGCTGCGCCTGATCGACGCGCTACTCATCAACGACGAAGAAGCCGTGCAGCTCGCTGGCGAACACAATCTGCTGCGCGCGGCGAAGCGGATTTTCAGCATGGGCCCGAAGGCCGTTATTATCAAACGCGGCGAATATGGCGCGATGCTCTTTCATCGCGACGCAATTCTGGCCGTGCCGGCATATCCTCTCGAAAAACTGTGTGATCCGACAGGCGCAGGCGACAGTTTCGCCGGCGGATTCATGGGCGATCTGGCGCGGCAGAAGAAGGTCGACCATGCTTCGCTTCGCCGCGCAATGATTTACGGCTCCGTGCTGGGAAGTTTTGCGGTCGAGCAATTGGGCGTCGCGCGATTGAAGACTCTCACGCGCCGCGAAGTGGAAGCCCGCGCGAAAGCGCTGGTTCGCATGACCAGCATCCGCCCCTAACGCGCGGTGTCCGCGCAGCGAGAGTGAACTAATCGGACGCTTACTCGTTTCCACGACTGGACTCCCTCTGTAAATTTACCTATTCTCGATTGCGGCCCGATGCCTAGCGTTGTCAAACCGCCGCCGCTCGAACCCGGAAATGCCGCGCGCATTGTCGCTCCTGCAAGTCCTGTCGAAGAGAACGCTCTGCGGCGCGGTTGCGCGGAACTGGAACGACTAGGCTACCAAACGAAATGGGATCCGCGAGTGCTCGCGCGCCAAGCATACTTTGCCGGCTCCGTCGAAGAGCGGCTTGCAAAATTGCTCTTCGCGCTCGACGAAAACGGCTCGCATGCCATTATCTGTGCTCGCGGAGGATATGGCTCAGGGTATTTGCTGGAGCGACTGGAGCCGCGCCGGCTGAAATTGCCAAAAGTGTTTGTCGGGTTCAGCGACGTCACTCTGTTGCAGCTTTTTTTCTGGCGCAAAAAACACTGGGTCAGTTTTTACGGGCCGATGGTGGCCGCAGGTTTGGACAAAGGCGCGAACGCTCCCGGCGGTTATGATTTGGAATCGTTCCAGCAGGCTCTGACGCAGGCGAGCCACGGATGGAAGCTTGACCTTCGCGGCGAGACATTGTGCTTCGGGCGCGCCGAAGGAACCATTACCGGAGGATGCTTGACGCTTGTGGAAGCGACGCTGGGTACGCCGTGGGAAATCCAAACCGCCGGATCTATTTTGCTGCTAGAAGACTGCTCCATGAAGCCCTATCAAGTCGACCGCACGCTCGTTCATTTGCGGCAGGCGGGAAAATTCAAGGGCGTGCGCGCGCTGGTACTTGGAGAATTTCCCGAATGCGAGCCGCCTGTGGCAGGCGGTCCGACTGTGCGCAACGTATTTGAGAGAATCGTTGAGCCGTTCAAGATTCCTGTCGTGTGGGGTGCGCCAATTGGTCACACTCCTCGCGCAATGTTGACTGTACCGCTCGGAGTGAAAGCGCGTCTCGTCGCACAGGGAAGCGGCCGCCTGGAAATCTTGGAACCGGCGTGTCGCCTTGCTGAACCGCGTTCAGCGACTGATTCTGCAACTCAGAGGAAAACATCACACCGCTCCTGAAAAATTCGCTCGAACATATCCACTTGCTCGGAATCGGCGGCGCCGCGATGGCTCCGGTCGCAGGAATGCTTAAGGAGTGTGGCTACACGGTCACTGGCTCCGATGCAAACGTGTATCCGCCCGCATCGACGTTGCTCTCATCGCTCTCAATTCCGTGGAATGAAGGTTTTCGCGCGGAGAATCTGAAACCGGCGCCCGATCTGATCGTCGTGGGAAACGCGATTTCACGCGGCAACCCGGAACTCGAGGCGGCCCTCGACGCGCGCCTTCCGTATTGGTCCATGCCGCAAACGCTCGAAGAACTATTTTTGCCCGGCCACTTGCCGATTGTCATCGCCGGAACACACGGCAAAACCACTACCACGGCAATGCTCGCGTGGATTTTTCACGTTGCCGGACGGCGGCCCGATTTTTTGGTCGGCGGCGTCGTACCGAACTTCGGCGAGCGCAGTTACGGGCTTGGCGGCGGAGAAGAATTCATCATCGAAGGTGACGAATACGATTCCGCGTATTTCGACAAGCAGCCGAAATTTCTGCATTACCATCCGGAGCAACTGATTCTGACTTCCCTCGAATTTGATCACGCGGATATTTATGAGAATCTCGCGGCGATCGAACTGCAATTCCGGCGGCTGGTCAACCTCGTCCCGCGCCGTGGCAAGATTTTCGTCTGGGGTGAAGCGGAAAACCTCGTCGCGTGCACGAAGAAGGCTTTCTGCCCAGTCGTAACCTATGGCTTGATGCCGCAGATGGACTGGTGCGCCGGAGATATCGAATGGCGCGACGGCATGACGCATTTTCGCGTCCTTCACCACGGCTGCGAGGCAGCGCGAGTTCGCATGCCGCTCGTGGGCCGGCACAACGTGATGAATGCGCTCGCGTGCGTCGCGCTTTCGCTTGACCGTGGCGTAGAACTCGGCGCGATTGAAGACGCTCTCACGCGATTCGAAAGCGTGCGCAAGCGAATGGAAATCAAAGGGGAAGTGGACGGCGTCACCGTCGTCGAAGACTTCGCGCATCATCCCACGGCGATCCGCGCAACAATTGAAGGAGCCCGCTCGCGCTGGCCGGGAAGAAAAGTGTGGGCGGCCTTCGAGCCACGTTCCAATACAATGCGCCGGAAGATTTTCGCCGATGCGCTGGTCGAATCTCTCTCTCTCTCCGACAACGCGCTCCTGGGCCCTGTGAATCGCTCTCAGCTTCTTTCCGACGAAGAGCGTCTCGACCCGAAGCAAATCGTGGCGGAAATTTGCGACCGAGGCACAATTGCGGAGGCGTTCAGCTCGGCGGCGGAAATCGCGGAATATTTGAAAGACCGCCTCAAGCCGGGAGACGTCGTGCTCGCCATGTCGAACGGCAGCTTCGACGGCCTTTCCGGGAAATTGCTTGACGCCTTGGAAAAGCGCGCAACGAACCATATCCGTCGCTAATGAACAGCCATCCTGATGAGCAATAAATAAATGATCCGCACGATTGTAGGCATCACGTTCCTCACGCTATTCATCATCTTCATAGGCCTGCCGGTTATTGCGTACTCGCTACTCACGCGCACAAGCGATGTGTTGTACCGCTGGGGACGGTGGGGAATTGGCGCATCGATGCGCCTCGCCGGCGTTCGCGTCCGCACCGAGGGCGTCGAGAATATTCCGCAGTGCGTCTGCGTGTTCGCCGCGAACCACGTGAGCAATCTCGATCCGCCTGCGGCGCTGATCGGCGTTCCTCGGCGCATTTCGTTTCTGGCAAAGAAAGAAGTCTTCAGCGTACCCGTCGTCCGAACTGCTTTGCGCCTCGGCAAAATTGTCCCCGTGGACCGCGAACACACGGAAGCGGCCATCGCCAGCATCGACCACGCGGTGGGCATCCTCCTGGAGGGGATTTCGTTTTTTGTTTTTCCCGAAGGAACGCGCAGTAGGGACGGAAAGCTCAAAGCCTTCAAGAAAGGCACGTTCGTAATGGCGATTCAGGCAGGTGCGCCAGTTGTGCCAGTATCGATCCTAGGAAGCCGCGAGCGCATGCCGAAGGGAAAGCTTTCCACTGTGCCCGGTGAGATTCTGCTTCGTTTCGGTAAGCCCATCGACAGCAAACAGTTTGCAGTGGATGAACGCGAAGAGTTACTCGAGCGCGTGCGCGCCGCCGTCGCGGCAGGATTAGAAAAGTAAGCGACGCTCGTGCGGCATATTTGTTCTAACCGTTGGGCTCACAATTTCTCCAGCTCACTGCGTAAGCGCGTGACCTCTTTCTCCAGCGCGCGGACTTCACGCTGAAGCTCTGGTAGGCGATGAAACACTCCCGTCGCGCGGAGCCATTCTTTGTTTTCGAACCCGGGCGAGCCGGAATAGATTGCGCCTGCGGGCACGTCGTGAGAAACGGCGCTCTGCGCGGTCAGCACGGCGCCATCGCCGATGTGCAGATGGCCCGCTGCAGCGGACTGTCCGGCCATGATACAGCGATTGCCGATGATGGACGAGCCGGCGAGGCCGACTTGCCCACAGAGAAGGGTATCTTCGCCCACTTTGCACGCGTGGCCGACCTGGACCAGATTGTCAATTTTCGCGCCGCGCGCAATGCGCGTTTCGCCGACGGTAGCTCTGTCAATTGCACTGTTCGCCTGAATCTCGACATCGTCTTCGATGATGGCTGGGCCCATCTGCTGCATTTTGTGCCAGTGTCCATTTTTCTCACGCGCGAATCCGAATCCGTCGGTGCCGATCACCGCGCCGTTTTGCAGAATGACGCGGTTGCCGATCTCACAGTGTTCACGCACCACCGTGTGGCTGTGTGCAAAAAAGTTCTCGCCAATGCGCGCACCGCGATAAACGCTGACAAAACTGTGCAGGACGGCGCCGCGGCCGATCACCACTTCATCATCAACGAAGCAGAATGGCCCAATGTGCGCGTCCGGCGCGATCTTCGCCGTTTTCGAAACCACTGCTGTGGGATGAAGGCCCGGTTCATAGCGCGGCGTTTGATAGAAAAGCTCTATGGCGTGCGCGAACGAAAGGTAGGGATCGTCGGCGCGCAGCACGGGAAGGGGAAGCGGTTCCTCTTTGCGTCCGACGATTATCGCCGAAGCGCGCGTCTTCGTTGCGGCGATGCGATAGCGCCGATTCGAAAGGAACGTCAGCTGGCCCGGCTGGGCGTCTTCGATGCCAGCCACGCCGGTGATTTCCATTTCTGGGGCGCCCTCAAGCCCGCATTCCAGACGCACTGCGATTTCTTTAAGCTTCATGTTCCCTCCACGACGCTAAGGTCTTCCGCGTTTTCGCATCATCTGCAACAACCGAAAGACCGAGGAAATGTACAACAGATTGGCGACATGACACGAGACTTGCAGGCCTGGCCGAGAACAAATCATTCTTCGAAGAGCTTCGATTGAGACGATGTCGCTGCTGTCGGTGCCTGACGGCGCGATACGCCAACGACCCCGAGGACTTTCACTTCCGTCAGCGCCGTACGCGGTATGAATACCCACAGACTGTTCCCGTGGAGATCTGGTGGCGTAAGCCGCACGCCATTGAGCAGTTCCACCAAGTTATTGGAAACGATTCCCTCAATGCTATCGCCGTCCCGAAACTGGCAGCGGACCCATAGGCCCTCCAGTTTGGGACGGCTCAGAAACGCCTTGCGCTCCGGTTCGTGGTGATTCGTGAACTCGCGGATAAAGTGGACGCTTTTTACCTTCGCGAGGTCCAGGTTCTGATACTCGCCGTCGCGGGTTAGGAACTCGACAGTCAGCGTCTCGCCGAGCGCGCCGGGGTTCAGATAGCCCTGAACGTGGGTCTTATCCAGCAGAGCGACGACCGCTTTTTTGTGGGTCGTGGCTGGGGTCGATTTCTTCACTGGCTGGGCACCTCGCCATCGGAAAGCTGTTGCGAAAGTATGACGCGTATGTTATTGTCGCCGTCTGGATTTTGTCAACTTATTGTTTTATAAAGGGTTAGAACGGAGCGCTGCCGGAGTGGCCGAAAAGAGGCAGATTCTCAAATCTGCTCCCGCTGTCCTGCCTAGCATGTTTGTCAGCCGAATCATCCAGATGGCCTTCCGGCGTATATATTTTGGGTTTTATTTTTTATCCTTTTTAAAATCTGTAACTTGTACGTTACCGCGCCTGTTTGGCTCAAGTGACGGATTCACGTTGTAGAGCTTCCTAGGGGGCAAGAAGTAACGATGGAAGGCGTAGTCAACGCATTTCTCAACTATGTGCGCGTGGAAAAAGGGCTCGCGCAAAACACGGTCCTAGCATACAGCCGCGATCTGCGGAAATTCGAAGCGTTCGTCAAAGAGCGCGGTGTGAGCGACCTGACCAAGGTGACCCGCGACGAACTCGTCGATTTTCTAGCCGCTCTCTACCGCGCTAACCTCGATAGCCGTTCCGTGGCCCGCCATCTTGTTACCATTCGCAACTTTCTGAAATTCTGTCTCACAGAGGGATTCATCGCCGAAGATCCATCGATGTACGTCGAGGCACCGAGGTTCCGTATGCGCCTCCCAGCGCATTTGAGCGTCGAAGAAGTGAACCTCCTCCTAGCCCAGCCAGACCTCACGAGCCCCGTCGGAGTGCGCGACCGCGCGATGATCGAGCTGCTCTATTCCGCTGGCCTGCGCGTTTCTGAACTCATTAATCTGCGGCTAAACGATCTTCAGATGGAAACAGGCTGCGTGCGCTGCATTGGAAAGGGCAACAAGGAGCGGCTGGTTCCAATGGGACGGACCGCGATTGCGGCCATAAAAGCATATCTGAATGGCCCGCGGCAGGCGATTGCAGGCAAGAACGCATCCCCTTACCTCTTTCTTAATCGATTTGGAGCGCGCATAGGGCGCATTGGATTCTGGAAAAAGCTGTCAGACTACGGCAAGCAGGCGGGCCTTCGCCTAAGACTGAAGCCCCATATGCTCCGGCATAGTTTCGCAACACATCTGCTCGAGCGAGGCGCGGACTTGCGCTCCGTGCAACTGATGCTCGGGCATGCTGACATTTCGACGACTCAGATTTACACGCATGTGGCGAAGGACCGGCTGAAAGAAGTCTATAAGCAGCACCATCCTCGGGCGTAGAAACGGAGTTAATAGAAACGGCTACCTTATAACGTTGTCAGAATTTGGAGGCGGAATCATCCATGCCTGATTACATGTATCTGTTAGAAAGCCGGCTCTCTCCCGAACAGCGCGCTGTGCTGCTTCGCGTGCAGGAACTAGCGCGAGCTCAGGAGTCGAACATTTATCTCACTGGCGGAGCGGTTCGCGATTTGATTTCGGGCATGCCGCTGCGTGATCTGGACTTTACCATCGAAGGCAATCCGGCGCGCATGGTGCGCGAATTGGAGAAAGGCGGAGCTCGAGTCGCGCTGGAGGACGAACGCCTGCGCCACTACGAGCTTGTTTTTGCGGGCGATGTGGACGGCTCGATTTCCGCGGCGCGCGACGAGTTTTATGCGCGCCCAGGCGCGAATGTCGAGTTGCGATGGTCCACGGTAATGGAAGACTTGCGCCGCCGCGATTTTTCCATCAATGCCGTCGCCATTTCGCTCAATCCAAACTCGCGCGGGTTGTTGCTCGATCCCACAAACGGTCTTGCCGATCTGGAGCGGCGAGAAGTGCGCGTGCTTTCCATTCATGCGTTCACAAATCAGCCGATTCGCCTGCTGCGCGCCCTAAGATTCTGCGCGCGCATGGACTTCAAGATGGAGCAGCGCACACAGGAGTGGTTCGATCTCGCCATCGAGCGCGGCTTGCATGAAACCATCGATAAGAAAGTTGCGGGCAGGGAAGCGATGGACGTCGGGCGCGAAGACGCCGCGGCCGCAATCCTGAAACAATGGGAATCTCACAAGTTGCTCGAAATTATTCATCCGAAGCTCCAGCGCAGGCGGCCAGACTACGACGGCCTTTCACGTTTAACAAAGGCAAAAGAAGGATTTGTCGCAGCTGGCATTCGCGGAAGGTACAAGATACCGACGCTGTTTTATATTTTCCGCAGACTCGAGCCACGAATGGCTGCTGCGCTCAAGAGCCTGGAGGTTCCCGCCGCAGAAGCTGACAAGATCATGCACCTTCCCGTTCAGGCGAAGAAACTGCTCCAAGCCCTTCGCGGCGGCAAGACAAAGACCGCCCGCCAGGCATATGACGTCATTTCGACGACGCCAACGGGACTTCTCGTATTTATGAGCGCCGAGTTCAGAAACCCGAAGGCGGCAGGCAAAATCCGGAACTATCTGCAAAAGTGGCGTCCGCTCCGTCAAAGCTTGCCCGCGGCGGAGCTGGAGAATCTGGGCGTGCCTCGCGGCCCGAAATTCGACTCGATCCTCAATCAGCTTTTTGATTTGCAATTGCGCGGACGAGGCAAGACGCCTCCTGATGTCACCAAGCTCTTGAAGCAGCTCGCCGGTATCAAAGACGAACCCAAACCGAAGGAAGAAAAAAAGAAAAAGCGTGGCAAGGCCGCTGAACACGGCGCAGGTCAACCTGCCAAGCAAGCTCCGGCACACGAGCCTGCCGCCGCGCACACTCCGCCAGCGCCACAAGCAGGGAAGTCCGTTGCGCCCGGGGCAAAGGGTACAATGAAAAAACATGCTCACGCGCGGCCGGCGCCGAAAGCGTCTGCTAAAGTTTCGCAGCGAAAAAAGTCCGCACGTCGTTGAGCGCGTCTTTCAAGACGTGGCTGGGTTTCTTGCAATTCTTGCTGTGGCGGGATTAAGTTAAAGGGACCGGACTAAATAAACACAATGAGTTCCCCAGAATTTGTCCATTTGCATGTTCACACGGATTACTCTCTTCTCGACGGTGCTTGCGAAATTGGTGAGCTGACGTCGGAAGCGGCGCGTCAAAAAATGCCCGCTGTCGCCGTGACGGATCACGGCAATCTTTTTGCCGCTGCGAATTTCTTCCATCAGGCGGCGACCTGCGGCGTCAAGCCGATCATCGGCTGCGAAGTTTATGTCGCCCCGGACAGCCACAAAAACAAAAACGCTGACGCCGAGCGCTCGAACCATCTCGTATTGCTTTGCGAGAATGACGAAGGCTACCGAAACCTTATTCGCCTTGTCTCTACCGGATTCCTGGACGGTTTTTACTACAAGCCGCGCATCGATCACGAACTCCTCGCAAAGAACAGCCGTGGATTGATCGCGCTTTCCGCGTGCCTCCGCGGCGAAGTCACCGAACACATCCTCGAGGGCAGGCACGACCAGGCGCGTGCTTCTGCTTACCGTTTGCAGGAAATCTTCGGCAAGCAGAACTTTTTCCTCGAAGTGCAGGATCAAGGTCTCGACGCCGACAAGAAAGTAAATCCGGGGATCGTGAGTCTCGCGAAAGAAACGGGTATTCCGCTCATCGCCACAAATGACTGCCACTATTTGACCCGTTCCGACGCGCACGCCCAGGAAGTGCTCCTCTGCATCCAAACCGGCAAAACCATGAGCGAGCCGAATCGCATGCGTTTTGCCACCGATCAGTTCTATTTCAAGACCCCGCAGGAAATGGCTCAGGTTTTTCGCGAATTGCCGGATGCGCTCTCCCGCACCATGTCTATAGCGGAACGCTGCCAGGTCAAAATCGAACGCGTGCAGAATCCATTCCCTGAGTTTCAAGTGCCTGCGGGCACCACCACGGATTCGTATTTTGAACGCGTCGTCCGCGAAGGCTTTTCAGAACGCATGCCGCAACTTGAGCGCCTCCACAAAGAAGGCCACCTGCGGCATCCTTTGGTGGAATACGAGCAGCGCCTGAACAACGAAATCGAAATGATCAAGAGGATGAAATTCTCCGGTTATTTCTTGATCGTCTGGGATTTCATTCGTTACGCGCGCGCGCAAGGCGTGCCGGTCGGCCCGGGCCGCGGCTCCGCTGCAGGCAGCTTGGTAAGTTACGCGCTCCGTATCACCGACGTAGATCCACTGCAATACGATCTTCTCTTTGAGCGCTTCTTGAACCCCGAGCGCATCTCCATGCCGGATATCGATATCGACTTCTGCATGCGCCGTCGCGGCGAAGTAATCGAATACGTGCGCGACAAATACGGCGAGCAAAATGTCGCGCAGATCATCACGTTCGGCACGATGGCTGCGAAGGCTGCGTTGAAAGACGTTGGCCGCGCTTTGGACATGCCATACGGCGAGGTCGACCGTCTAGCGAAGCTTGTTCCGAACCAATTGAATATCACCTTGGAAGACGCGCTGAAAGACCCATCTCCCCTCGCCGTGCAGCGCCAGCAAGACCAGCGTGTCAATGAATTGGTCGAAGTCGCGCTGCGGCTTGAAGGTCTCGCGCGCCATGCTTCAACGCACGCTGCCGGAGTCGTGATCTCGCCCCGTCCTTTAATGGAAATTGTGCCGTTGTATCGCTCGTCACGCGATGAAATCACGACGCAGTACGACATGAACGCCCTCGAGCGCATCGGCCTGCTGAAGATGGATTTTCTTGGTCTGACGACTCTGACCGTGCTCGATGACGCGGTTGCGTTGATCAAGCAGAATCGCGGCGCAGACATCAAGCTTTCCGAGCTTCCGTTGGACGACGCGTCCACTTATGCAATTTTCTCTCTCGCTGACGTCTCCGGAATCTTTCAGTTTGAGTCGCACGGCATGCGCGAAATCTTGCGCCGCTATCAGCCGACCCGGCTCGAAGATTTGACCGCACTCAACGCCCTCTATCGCCCCGGCCCGATTCAGGGCGGAATGATCGACGACTTTATCGCGCGCAAGCACGGAAAGAAGAAAGTAGTGTATGACCTGCCCGCGCTCGAGGAAATCCTCTCGGAAACCTACGGCGTCATCCTGTATCAGGAACAAGTCATGCAAATCGCCAACCGCCTCGCCGGATTCTCGCTCGGCGAAGCCGATATTCTTCGCCGCGCCATGGGCAAGAAAAAGCGCGAAGAAATGGCCGCGCAACGCGAGAAGTTTCTGGTCGGCTGCGCCACGCGTAAAGTCCCCGCGAAAAAAGCCGAGAAGATATTCGACTTGATGGCTGAATTCGCCGGCTACGGCTTTAACAAATCGCACTCCTGCGCCTATGCCCTGCTCGCGTACCAGACCGCATATCTGAAAGTCCATTTCCCGGTCGAGTTCATGGCCGCGCTGCTCACTTCGGAAACGGGCAACACGGAAAAGGTCGTGAAATACATCCACGAGTCTCGCGGCATGGGCATCAGCGTCTTGCCGCCCGACGTGAACCATAGCAGCTTGTATTTCACTCCCGTTGGCGAAGATATTCGCTTCGGCTTGGCCGCCATCAAGAACGTCGGCGAGAACACCGCCAAGGCCATCTGCGAAGCTCGCGCCGCGCGTGGCAATTTTTCGAACATCTACGGTTTCTGCGACGAGATCGATTCGCGGTTCCTCAATCGCCGCGTTCTCGAAAGCTTGGTGAAAGCCGGCGCCATGGATTGCTTCGGCGCTCCGCGCGCTCGCCTCTGGGCCGCTATCGAGGGCGCCATGAGCCACGGCCAGAAAATGGAGCATCAGCGCACCGTCGGTCAGCACGGGCTTTTCCTCGGTGGCGGCGCAACGCAAACGCTCGCGGACGATGAGCAAACTTCGTTGCCCGAAGCCGAAGATTGGACCGAAGATCAGCAGCTCTCGGGCGAGCATTCTGTCCTCGGCTTCTACGTTTCAGGACATCCCCTAGACAAATACGCCGGGCGCCTGCGCGATTTGGGCGTGACGGAACTCGGCGCGCTGGAACAAAAGCAAAACGGCGAAGAGTTGATCATCGCAGGTATTATTGTGCAGACGCGCCCGATGCGTTCCCGCCGAGGCGCGCGCTGGGCCATCTCGCGCGTTCAAGACCAGACCGGCGGTGTCGAGGTGCTCATCTTCCCCGAAGCCTTCGAGCGTTATGAAAACACTTTAAAGAGCACAACGCCTCTGGCCATTCGCGGACGCGTGAATATCGAAGACGCCGGAACGCGTTTCGTCGCCTCGGACATTCGTTTGCTGGAGCAGCTCCAAGCGGCAAAAACCGACGTGATGCGCGTTCGCGTCGACCTGCGTGCCGTGGATACGCAAACGCTCGATCAGTTGCAGGCGCTTTTCGCGGAGCGGCCAGGCCGCTGCCGCGTCGCATTTGAATTGATTTCGCAGGACGGCGTCACCGCAACGCTTGAAGCCGAGAAACGCGTCGAGCCGGCTGCGGAATTGGTCGCGCAAGTCCAAAAAATCTGCGGTCCGGATTCAGTAGCAGTCGTACGCGCATAGGAGCTACCGCAAGAGGGAATCGCCTTGAACGCAAAGCGGCGCAAACACGAACTGGACGAGATTGAGCAGGACGTAGACGCGCTCGTCCGTCTCGCGCCTGGAAACGAAAAAGCCGCGCAGGAACTCGCTCGTTTGCGCAAAGAAGTCAGCGAACTCAAGCGCGAGTTTTACTCGCACATGAGCGCGTGGCAGAAGCTGCAGCTCGCGCGCCACGCCCAGCGCCCGTATCTCCTCGATTTCGTTCCGTTCTTGTTCGAAGGCTTCAGCGAAATTCACGGCGACCGCGCATTTGCAGACGATCCTGCCATGATTTGCGCCATGGCGAAGTTTCACGGAAGGCCCGTGATGGTCATCGGCAACCAAAAAGGCCATGACACCAAACAGCGCGTGATTCGAAATTTCGGTCAAGCTAAACCGGAGGGCTATCGCAAGGCTCTGCGCGCGATGAACCTCGCCGCGAAGTTTAACCGCCCAATTCTCGTTTTCATCGACACGCCCGGCGCGTATCCCGGCATCGACGCCGAAGAGCGCGGCCAAGCCGAAGCCATCGCGCGAAATCTGCGAGAAATGGTCCGCCTGCCTGTGCCGATTCTGGTCGCGATAACCGGAGAAGGCGGCTCCGGCGGAGCATTGGCTGTCGCCGTTGGTGATCGTATCTTGATGCTCGAACATTCCGTCTACTCCGTCATTTCCCCAGAGGGCTGTGCTTCGATTACCTGGCGCGATGGTTCGAAAGCCGAAGCCGCCGCCGAAGCTCTGAAAATTACCGCAAACGATTTGCTCGATTTAGAACTCATCGATGAAATCATCCCCGAACCCGAAGGCGGCGCGCACACCGATCACGACACAACCGCAAAATTACTCGACGAAGTTCTCAGCCGCTCGCTCGCCGAAGTTTCCAAACTCTCCCCGAACGAACTTCTCGAGCAGCGCTATCAAAAGTTCCGCCGCATGGGCCAGTTCTTCTAATCTCGCGCGCCTCTTTAACCCACACCGTGCCTTGCAACTTTTTCCGCCGCACGGACGTACTTTAGTAATAGAAACTGACGCTCGATGGAGGTGACTGTGTTCTGCGATCAATGCGGTACAGAAGCAGCAGCGGGCGCGCATTTTTGCAGCAACTGCGGCAGGCCATACCCCGGAACCGTCTATCAGGCTGTCGCTGGTGTTCCGCGCGCGCCCGTATACGTGGTTTCATCGCATCGCGTAAATGAGCACATCCGCATCCTCGGAATCTTGTGGGTTGTCTGCGGATTGCTTCGCGCCTTCGCGGTAGGTTGGGTCTGGTTTGTCGGCCGAATGGTTTTTCCGGCCGTCTTAAGTTCCGTTACTCCCCATTTCGTGCTCGGCGATCCCTTGACCAGGCTCGTGCAAGGCGGAATCGCATTTGCGGCGATACTGTTGGTCCTTCAGGCCGCGCTTGCATTCGCTGCCGCTTGGGGATTGCTCGAACGCCAGAGCTGGGGCCGCGTCGCCGCGATCATCGCGGCGGTCTTCTCGCTGTGGCACATCCCGCTCGGAACGGCGCTCGGCGTTTACACATTGTGGGTTCTGCTGCCCGCTTCGTCCGAGACCGAATACCGCAATCTGGTTCGCGTCTAACGACCTCGGCCGCCGGCGCGAGCCATTTGCGAGTTGGACACTTTTGCGCTTGCGCTATGTTGCTCCTTCGTGCTTCGTGACGTACTGTGATTCGCATGGAACACACACCGAACGAAGGCGGGGCAGTGGCGGCGGGGGAAGTTTTTCGTCCCTACGAGCGGTTGGTCGAAATTACGGTCATGGGCAAGAGCTTTCTCGTGCCCGAGCGAAACTCTCTTCTGCGTTGTTTTCAGTTCATCAGTCCGGAGACGATTCCGTACGGCCGCTTCTGCTGGAATCAGGAATGTCAATATTGCAAAGTGAGCTGCCAGCTTCCCGATGAGGACCAGCCCAAGCCCATTCTCAGTTGCAAGTTCATGGTGTCAGCCGGAATGAACATCACCGAGCTTTCGCCCGAACTGATGTTTTGCTTGAAGAGAAAGCTCGGCGCATAGCTCCGCGCTTCGCGACAGCGTATGTCCTCTGATTCGCACGCCATAACCGTGTCTTACCTTCTTGCCAAGTTCCACTTGCCTCTGCGGGGTAGCAACTAGGGTGTACAATTCTAATGCTCGAGTGCGACCCCTAGGTCACGGCAAGCTCTTTGCTTAGGTGTAATCGAATGAAAACATTCCGCGAGTGGTTTGTGGGTTGCTTTCGTGGTCGAGGCCGAACATATTGGCAACGCTTTGTGAATGTTCTCATCACGTGGGGTTGCCCCATTCTCATCTGGGAGATTATAGAATCTGGTGTCTTTCGGCATCCCTCAGCATGGCCCTTTTTTTTGGCAATCGAATTACCAACGACAGCAATTGGAGTTGCAGTTTACACTGTCCTCGAAGACTTTTTTTATGGTTGGATAAAGCGCGGTTACCACAAGGCCCAGAACAGGTAGCTTGCGTTTTGCCCAATGTTGAACGGGACCATGCACAACGATTTTGGAATATCGCCCCGACACGGTCGTCTCATTTAAGCGCGCCCACTCTCAAATGTGGTAAACTTCGCGGTTACAGACACCTGGGCCTCTGGAGTTTCAATGAACGCTCGCTTCAAATTCTCCATCGGAGCAATCATAATTTTGGGGACGCTCGTTTGGCTCGGCTGGGTCGGCGCATCTCAGAGCAAAACCTATTACCACACCATTAGCGAACTTAGCGCCCTTCAGGGATCTGCCCTCCAGCAGCGCATGCGCGTCAGCGGGAACGTAGTCGACGGTTCAATCGTGCATCGTCCCGGCCGCATCGACTTCACCCTCACCGAGGAAGGGAAGACCTTGCCCGTCAGCTACGTCGGCGATTCACCCCTTCCGGACACGTTCAAAGGCGGCGCTCAAGCGTTGGCGGAAGGAAAACTCACGCCCGATGGGCGTTTCGAGGCCGATCAAGTTCAAGCGAAGTGCGCCTCCAAGTATCAGGCCACTCCAGGCGGGCAGCCCTCCGCAGGCGCGTCCAAAGCTCAATCCCACATCCAAACAGACCCGCGAAGCCTTGCGGGACCTCGCAGTTAATGGGAGCGATATAGGCCCGTGGATGTCATTGGTTCCTTCGCATTAGTCCTCGCGCTGCTCGCGGCGGGATATTCTCTTGTTGCTGGCATCATCAGCATCCGCACCCAGCGGCCGCTCCTGCTCAAGAGCGCGCGCAACGCCGGCCTCGCCATATTTCCTCTCGTAACCATTGCCGTCGCCAGCCTGCTGACGCTTTTCTTCGAAAACAATTTTTCCATCGCCTACGTCGTCGAGCACAGCAACCGCGCGCTGCCCGCGTACTACAAATTTGCCGCGCTGTGGTCCGGCCAGGAAGGCTCCCTGCTGTTTTGGAGCTGGCTGCTCTCGATCTTTGCCTTCATCGCGCTCTTCTCGAATCGCAAAAAGCATCCCGAACTGATGCCTTACGTCGGCGTCATTCTCGGCGGTATTCAGCTCTTTTTCCTGATGCTGAATAATTTCGTCGCCAGCCCCTTCGGCTTGGTCGGGGCGATTGGCGCCGCGGGAACGCCGCACGTCGTCGCGCTCGCCGACGGCCACGGCCTCACGCCTCTCTTGCAGTATTCGGAGATGGATATTCACCCGCCCATGCTTTATCTCGGCTACACGGGATGCACCGTGCCGTTCGCATTTGCGCTCGCCGCGTTGCTCGGCAGATACCCGGGCGAAAAATGGATTCACATCACGCGCCGCTGGACGATGGTCGGCTGGGCCTTCCTCAGCGTCGGAATCCTTCTCGGCGGCCACTGGGCTTATCAAGTTCTCGGATGGGGCGGCTACTGGGCGTGGGACCCTGTCGAAAACGCCTCGCTCCTGCCGTGGATTACCGAAACTGCCTTTTTGCATTCCGTGATGATGCAGGAAAAGCGCGGCATGATGCGCGTCTGGAACGTCTGGCTCGTTTTCATCACCTACATGCTCAGCATTCTCGGGACAACACTGACGCGTTCAGGCGTGGTCAGCTCCGTTCACGCGTTCGCGCAATCCTCCATCGGCTCGTGGTTCTTCTCCTTCCTCGCAGTGATTTTGATCGTCTGCGTTGTCGCGTACTGGAAGAATCGCGACTATTTGCGAACGGATAATCAACTCGATTCCGTCGTCTCGCGTGAATCCAGCTTCTTGTTCAACAATCTGATTCTGCTCGCGGCCTGCTTCGCCGTTCTCTGGGGCACGCTCTTTCCCGTGCTCACCGAATGGGTGGAAGGCAACAAGATCACCGTCGGCCCGCCGTTCTTCAATAAAGTAAATATTCCCATCGCGTTGTTCTTATTGTTCCTGACCGGAGTCGGCCCGCTCCTCGCTTGGCGTCGAACTTCACTCTCCAGCCTCAAGCGCAATTTCGCCTGGCCTCTCGCTGCTGGACTGTTCGCCGGAATTATCGGCTTTGTACTCGGCGATCGCGATATCTACGCCCTCGTCTGCCTGATTCTTGCCGTTTTCGTCACGCTCACCATATTTTCTGAGTTTTTCCGCGGCGCGCGCGTCCTCTCCGTTCGCAGCGGTGCAAATCTCCTCTCCTCCGTCGGCCAGCTCACCATGCGCAACACGCGCCGCTATGGCGGCTACATCGTCCACTTCGGGATGGTGCTGATTTTCATCGGCATCTCCGGGCAGGCATTCAACAAAAACGTCCAAAGCAAAATGCAGATTGGCTCGAGCATGAACATCGGGCCTTACACGCTCGTCTGTCAGAATATCGACGGCGCTTCGAATGCCAACTACACCGCCGAACGCGCGACCATCGAAGTTTTCAAGGGCGGCCGCTCCTTGATGATGCTGTTTCCCGAGCGCCGCTTCTATCTCGCCAGCCAGGTCACGCAAACCATCGTCGCCCTGCACTCTTCGCTCGCGCGGGACATCTACATCGTTTACGCTGGACGCAGCCCCGACGACAACGCTCCCGTCATCCACGCTTACATCAATCCTCTCGTTCGCTGGATTTGGCTCGGCGGGCTGGTTTTGGTGCTGGGCACCGTGCTCGCTCTCGTTCCCAGTCGCCAGCCGCAAATCATTCTGCATGCCGAACGCGAAGCAGCGCCAGCCGCGGCCGGCGCTAGTGTGCCCGTCACGGTTCTTCAGGGGCACGACTGACATGCGCGTCAGTAAAAAACTCGCCGCGCTCTTCTGCGTTTTCAGTCTCGGCTTGCTCTTCTCCGTTCCTGCACGCGCCCAGAACGACCGCGCCAAAGAGCTCGGCACAAAAATCATGTGCATGTGCGGAGGTTGCACCGACGCGGCAGGGAAGTGCACGCACAGCGGCGGTGCCTTCGCCGGCCCTTGCCAAACCGCCCAGAACGAATTGAAGGAAGTCGCTGATCGCGTGTCCGCCGGCTCGTCCGATGACCTGGTCCTTCAGTCCTTTGTGCAGGAATACGGCCCCACCGTGCTCATCTCTCCTCCCGCCAGAGGATTCGACCTTTGGGCGTGGCTGATGCCGTTCCTCGCGCTCCTAACAGGAGCCGTCCTCGTCTTATTCGTCGTCTCGAAATGGAAGCGCCGCACGGCGCTCGCTCCCGCGCCGAAAATTTCCCCGGAGCTTCTCTCGCGGGTTCGTCATCAGACAGGCGGCGAAAACGATGTCGATTGAGGCTGTCCTCGTCGCGTTAATCTGCGGGCTTCTGGCGCTCGCGACGTTGTGGTTTGTCTTCAACATCAAGCTCGATGCTTCCGACTTCGCGCCGCATCGCTCGCGTCTCGATCAATTGCTCGAGCGCCGCGACACAATTTACGACAATCTGCGCGACTTGCGCTTTGAGCATCGCGCTGGCAAATTCTCTGAGGAAGACTACGAAGCCATGAAGCGCGCTCTCGAAGTCGAAGCCGCGCGCGTCATCGCCGAAATGGACACGCTGACCGGCGCCGCGCCGACCGCGGCCACGCGCCAAGCCATGTCGGGAAAGTCGCGATAGAACGGGGATCAGTTTAGGACAAATGTCGCCGTCAAACAAAATGCGCGCTTATAAATCTGTACGCAAATCCGCGTGGTTGTGCGGCGCGCTCACGTGCGTCGCAACGCTCCTTTTCGCCGTCGCTCTCCCCGCCTCCGCAGGAACTGTCTCCGGCACCGTAAAGAATGGCACCACCAACCAGCCCGTCGCGCACACGGACGTCATCCTGCTTCAACTGCAGGGTGGGATGCAGGCCGTCGCCACAGTGAAAACCGACGCCTCCGGCTATTTCACCATCAACAACAGCGTCCTCGGCACTGCGCCCATGCTTCTGCGCGTTCCGTACAAAGGAATTTTCTATCACCAGCCCGTGACGCCCAACACGCCTACCGTCGACGTCACCGTCTACGAGCCGACGCGCGACCCGAATTCTTTCGCCGTCACTTCGCGCGCGATCATTCTCCAGCCGAAAGGTTCTGACCTCGTCGTCGGCGAGGAATACACGATTCAAAACCAGACGCATCCGCCTGTCGCCTTTTACCTTAAGGACGGGAGCTTTCGCTTCGACGTTCCTCAGGGCGCGCAGGTCAATCAAGTGTCCGCATGGGATGCGAGCGGCATGCCTGTGATTCAGGGCACCATCGACAAAGGCAACGGCGTCGAAGCCGTCGACTGGCCATTCCGCCCGGGCGAAAACGGCGTCCGCGTTTCCTATCAGCTTCCGTACACTTCGAATCAGGCCAGCATTCAGGCTATGTCGGCTTACAACGTCCAGCGCGTGATTCTCGCGGTCCCGCCCGGATTGCAAGTCTCCGCTGCCGGGTTTTCTCCCGCGGGCAACGAACAGGGCTTCGACCTTTACACGCGCGACGCCGTCACCGCGAACACTCCGCTGGCAATCTCCGTCTCAGGCACAGCGTCCGCGCCGCCCGCAAACGATTCTCAGGATCCCTCCGCGAACTCTCGCGCTGCCACCGCCGATGACGCCGCAACCACAGCCCTCCCGCCACGCCTCGACAACAATTTGAAATACATTTTGGTCGCGGGCTTCGCGGGATTATTCATTCTTGGCGTGATTTTCCTCTGGCGCCGTCCCATCGCCCAAACAGCCACAGCCGCTTCCGGCGTCGTTGCAACTCCTGCGGCTCCTGACGTGGCAACCTTACCCCGAGCATCATCAGCGCAAACTCCGCCCGTCGCACCTGCCGTCATCTCCACGGAACAAGTCGAGCGCGAGGCCACGCGCAGCCTCGACGAACTGAAGGAAACCCTCTTTCGCCTCGAACTGCGCCACGAGGCCGGGACCATCACCGACCAGGAGTACACTCGCGAGCGCGAGCGCACGCAAAAAATCCTGCGCGATCTTTTGAAGGGCTGAGCGCCGCACCTTGCCTCCCGCGTCACCGTCCGCTTCACTCGGCGTCACATTCGAACAAGTTGAAAAACGCTACGGCAGCTTCGTTGCGTTGCGAAAAGTCTCTCTCTCCATTTCTCCCGGCGAATGCGTTGCGCTGCTCGGCCCAAACGGCTCGGGAAAAACCACGCTTCTGAAAATGGCGGCGTTGCTCGTCAAACCTACCTCCGGCCGCGTGACTTTCCCCGGCTTCGACGCGAAAAACTCATCTGCAATCCGCCGTCAAATCGGCCTCGTCGGCCACAGCACCCTCGTCTATGACGATCTTACCGCAAAAGAAAATCTCGAACTCTTCGCGCGCCTCTACGCTCTCGGCCGTCCCCGCGAACGCGCCGCCGAGGTTCTCGAAGCAGTCGGCCTGGCCGCGCGCGCCGACTATCTCGTTCGCACATTTTCTCGCGGCATGCGCCAGCGAGTCGCCATCGCCCGCGCACTTCTGCCTTCGCCCTCTTTGCTTTTACTCGATGAGCCCGCCGCGGGCCTCGACCATCAGGGAATTCTCTGGCTCGTGGAAACGCTGCGCACTTTACGCGCGCAAGGCTGCACCATCATCATGAGCACGCACACGCGCAATGAGGCTGCAGGCATTTTCACCCGCGCCGTCGCCATCTCCAAAGGCCGCGTCGAGCGCGACTCCGCCGCCGAAGGCAATCCCCGCGCGCTTCTCGAAGAACTCGAGGTCACCGGCTGATGGACGCCGCCCGCGCCGCTGCAATCATCCTCCGCAAGGAAATCCGCGCCGAGATGCGCACGCGCGAACTCCTGCAAACCACTGTCACCTTCGTCATCATCGTCGTCGTGCTTTTCAGCTTTTCGTTTCAGCCTTCTGCCGCCGAGACGCGCCAATTCGGCCCCGGGTTGCTCTGGATCGCCCTGCTGTTCGCCGGCTCGTTGATGCTCAATCCGTCGTTCGCGAAGGAGCAATCGAACGACACTATCTACGGTCTGCGCATGGCGCCGGTCAGTCCGTTTTCCATTTATCTCGGCAAAATGCTCGCGAACCTGCTCTTTCTCGCCCTCACGGAAGTCGTCCTGTTGCCCGTTTTCGCCGTGCTCTACAATGTCTCCCTATGGCCGGTCCTCGGACGCCTCATCATCGTGCTGGCTCTCGGCACGTTCGGCATGGCTGTCACCGGCACGGTCTTTTCCGCCGTCGCGACTCAGGCGCGCATGCGCGAAGTGCTGCTCCCGCTTTTGCTTCTGCCAGTGCTGGTGCCGTTGCTGATCGCCTCCGTCGAAGCCACCGCCGAATTGTTCAGCGACGCGCCGACTCTCGACCGCACCTGGCTTGCGGTTCTCATAGCGTTTGATATTGTTTTCTTCGTGGCCGCCTGGCTGCTTTCAGATTATTTGCTGGAGGAGTAGCCTAAGGCTCGCAAACGGAAACATGGCAACACAATGAAACGTCGCGGACTCACAACGCTCATCCTCGCCGGCCTCTTTTTGTTCGCGGGCTACGCCGTCTTTTTCATCGCGCCCGACGAAGCCACCATGCACGCGATTCAGCGCATTTTTTATTTCCACGCCTCCTCCGGCTGGGCCGCGATGGAGGGTACAATAATCGTATTTTTCGCCAACATCGCCTATCTGCGAACGCGCGCGCCCAAATGGGACTGGCTCGCCGTCTCCGCCGTCGAAGTCAGTCTCGCATTCTGGTCCGTCGTTCTCATCACCGGCCCAATCTGGGCGCATCCGGTTTGGGGTGTCTGGTGGGCGTGGGACTGGCGCCTGACACTGACACTGATTCTTTGGGTGCTGTACGTCGCCTATCTGATTCTCCGCACGCTCATTGACGATTTCGAGCGCCGCGCCGCATCTTCCGCCATTTTCGGCATTTTCGTTTTTCTCGGCGTTCCGCTCGACTATCTTTCAATTCGCATCTGGCGCACCCAGCATCCGCAGCCCGTCTTGTTCGGCGGCGCGGACTCCGGCCTCGACCCCACTATGGCGAAAATATTCTTTTTCTGCAGCGCGCTGATGACTTTTCTCATGATCGTTCTCGTCGTTCAGCGCTATCGCCTCGAGTCTTTGCGCCACGAGGCCGTGGAACTCCGTCTTGTTCTAGATGAGAACGAAGATGAAGCCGGAAACGCAGTCGCGCGCGGAAACAAGCGCCCATCTGGCGCGCCGATCACTGAGAATTTATAGGAGAGTTGCTATGCAAAACTTCGGGAGTCTTTTTGCCGCCTACCTGGCATTTTGGGCGATCTTTTTCATCTACGATTTCACCGTCGCGCGCCGCCTCGCCCGCGTCGAAAAAGACCTCGCCCAGATGAAGCAGCAGATGCCCCCACGGTGAATGCGCTCGAAATACAGGGCAGGGAACTGAACTCCGTGGCCGCGCGAAAGAAAATCGGCGTAGTCCTCTTCCAGCTCGGAGGCCCTGACCGCCTCGACGCCGTCGAGCCCTTTCTCTACAACCTCTTCTGCGATCCCGAAATCATCAACTTCATGGGCGCAAGCGTCGCCCGCAAGCCTCTCGCGAAACTCATCGCCTCGCGCCGCGCGCAAGTCGTTCGCGAACACTACCAAGCCATCGGCGGCGGCTCTCCAATCGTTGACCTCACGAGTCGCCAGGCGCGCGCCCTCGCATCCGCGCTCGAACGCGACTTCGACGCTAGCGTCGTCGTCGCCATGCGCTACTGGCATCCGCTCACCGAAGAAGCCATCGCGCAACTGCGCGGCGAATCCCTCGAACAGCTAATCCTTCTCCCGCTCTATCCGCACTATTCGTTCGCCACCACCGGCAGCAGCCTCAAAGAATGGCAGCGCCTCTACCGCAGTAATGGCATCCCCATGCGCATGGTGAATGATTTTCACGCCCATCCGCTTTACCTCGCTGCTCTCGCCGAGCGCGTAAACGAATCGCTCTGCGCCATGAACCAGCCAACCGGCGACGTGCATCTGCTTTTTAGCGCCCACGGCCTTCCGCTCAGCCTCGTCGAAAAGGGCGACCCGTACCCTCAGCAGATCGAAGAAACCGTCAAACTGCTTCTCGCTGCTGGCGGCTGGCCCAACCCTCACACCTTGTGCTACCAAAGCCGCGTCGGCCGCCAAAAATGGCTCGAACCTTCGCTCACGAACACCATCGACAAGCTCGCCGCCGAAGGCGTCCGCCGCCTGCTCGTCATCCCCATCTCATTCGTCACCGAACACATAGAAACCCTCCACGAAATCAACATCGAAGCCCGCGAACAAGCCGAGGCCCGCGGCATCACCGAATTTCGCATGATGGCTTCGCTCAACGATTCGCCCACATTCATCCGCGCTCTCACCGATCTCGTCACCACCGCCGCCGAAGCATAAATGCATGAAAACGCACTGCAATGTCCGTCAGAATTTTCGCGCAAACAACTGGTGAGAAAGTCTTGACAGTCCGTGACCGTCATCATATAAATTCTCTTTGCTTTGCGCTTCATAATTTCATTCTCATAACGCGCGCCAAGCACTTGCTAATCGATGCCGGAAAAAGCTGACTCGAAGCCTGTCGAGAAGTCTGCCGCTCCCGCAGCAGCGCCTCCCGCTGTTGCCAAATCCAATTCTTCCAAAGACATCGACCGCACCCGACGCCGTTTCATCTGGACTTTCCTCTGGGGCTACCTCGGCGTCAATTTCCTGATGTTCCTGCGCTATTTTTTCCCGCGCGCCCTTTTTGAACCGCCCACCGTGTTCAACGCCGGCTACGTCGCCGATTACAGCTTGGGCGTCGACCAGCGCTACCTGCAGTCCAATCGCTGCTGGGTCGTGCGCGAACCTGGACGCGTCTTCGTGATTTTCGCGCAGTGCACTCACCTGGGCTGCACTCCCGACTGGGAACAGGCCCAGAACATTTTTCACTGCCCGTGCCATGGCAGCGAGTACGACAGCGAAGGTATCAATTTCGCCGGCCCCGCGCCGCGTCCCATGGACCGCTGCCACGTCGACATCGATCCTTCGGGCCAGATTGTCGTAGACACGAGCCAGCGCTACATCATGGACCCGGCCGCTGGCACAAACCAATTCAACGATACAGGCGCTTTCATCAGCGCATAGCTCCAGATTTTTTTTGCAAAGGCGGAAGAGAAGAATGGCGGACCAGAAAGACGGGAACGACCAGAAGACAACCGTTCTCGAAGACCTGAAAGGCCTGAAAGAGGTCGTCAAGGTCAAAACTCAAGAGCAGGTCGAGGAGCTGAAGAAGCCCCAGGAAACTCAGCTCTACCGCTCGATCTTTCGCATCAAGCATGACGAAGAGCCGCGCAACCGCGCTCTCTCAACGCTCAATAATCTTTTCTTCCACATCCATCCCGCAAAAGTAAATCGCGACGCCACTCGCTACGGCTACACTTGGGGCATGGGTGGAATCACCTTCTATCTCTTCATCGTTCTGGTTTTCACCGGCGTCTGCCTGATGTTCTATTACCATCCGACGAAAGTTCAAGCCTTCCGCGACATTTTGTATCTCGAGAACGACGTTCCATTTGGCCGCCTGCTTCGCAACATGCACCGCTGGGCCGCCCACTTGATGGTCATGGCTGTCTGGCTACACATGTTCCGCGTCTTCATGTCCGGCTCCTACAAGCGCCCGCGCGAATTCAACTGGTGCGTCGGCGTTTTGCTCATGGTTCTCACGCTGCTGCTTTCGTTCACCGGATATTTGCTGCCGGACGATCAGCTTGGCTTCTGGGCCGTCACTGTGGGAACGAACATGGCCCGCGCAACTCCCTTGCTCGGCCATCAGGGGCCATTTGGCCCGCAATTAGGCATGACTCCGTACAACGACGTCCGCTTTGCGCTCTTAGGCGGCTCAATCGTTGACGCGAACGCGCTCCTTCGCGCGTACATCTGGCATTGCATTGCAATTCCGTTGATCGCTTCCGTCTTCATGGGCGTGCATTTCTGGCGCGTCCGCAAGGACGGCGGCATTTCAGGCCCGTCGCCTGTCATGCTCGAATCGGAAACCAAGGCGTAACGAAATTTTGTTGATTCAGTCGCATTTGAATTTTGGCGCAGCACAAGGAGTGATTCGCTAACGATGTTCGGTGATTGGCATCAGCTCTGGGTCATCATTTCCACGCCGGATAACATTCCCATCGTGGCCATGCTCGGCCTCGTGCCGTTTTTCACGTGGTTCGCCTTCCACAACATGCTGGCGAACGACCGCCTGATCGCCCAGCTCGAAGCCAATCCGCAACTTGCGCGCACTCATCACCGCACCACATATCCCTACAGCTCCCGCTGGGAACGCGAGCTGCACACTAATCCGTTCCTCATGCGCAAAGAGCTTCTTGCCGCCATCATCATCACCATCATCTTGATGATCTGGGCGCTCACTCTCAACGCGCCACTCGAAGAGCCAGCGAACGCCAGCGTCACCATGAATCCTGCGAAAGCCCCGTGGTATTTCCTCGGCCTGCAGGAGATGCTCGAATATTTCGATCCGTGGATTGCCGGCGTCATCGTCCCAACGCTCATCATCGTCGGCCTGATGGCCATTCCGTATATCGACGCCAATCCGCTCGGCAACGGCTATTACACCTATCATCAGCGCCGCCACGCGGTTTGGACTTTTTTGATCGGCTTCGAAGCCATTTGGCTCGTCCTCGTTTGCATCGGCACGTTCATCCGCGGCCCCGGATTCATGTGGTATTGGCCCACTCAAACCTGGGATCCGGATCGAGTCGAATTTAACGTGAACCGCAACCTCGACCAGATTTTCGGCGTCGACGGCCACTGGTTCTCGCACATTATTCCTGCGAGCTGGCACCTCGATCCGGCGATTGTCGCGCGCGCCTTGTTTGGAATTATTCCCATGGTCGTCTATGGCGTCCTCGCGGCGCTTTTCATTCACTGGATCTGCAAGCGCACCGCCTACAGCCGCAAGATTTACAGCAAGATGAGCATTCTGCAGACAGTGACCATGTACATTTTCCTGATCACCATGCTGTTCGTGCCGGTCACGATTTTCCTCCGGCTCGTTTTCCGCATTAAGTACATTTGGGAGACGCCTTGGTTCAGCATTTAGCGGAGCGCGATCTGTCTTCTGCCATTGTCATTCCGAGCGGATGCGGCGAGCATCCAGCGAGGCCTGCCTGCCGCGGCGGGAATCTGCATTTGCTGTCAATTCGCGCTCCACTTGGAATTTTGCCCAGCGCTAAGGAGATTGCGGTTGCCTGAACTTCAACCCGACGATCCGATTAAGAGTCGGTCGTACGCCAACGTCATTCTGATCGCAATTTTCATCCTCTTGCTTTGCGTGAGCTGGTCCTTTTACCAGGAATTCATCGGCCTGCGTCCGTGGCGCTCTTACCAAAGCCGTTTTGCCACTTCGTACTCCGCCTATTTGCAAAAGCAAGTCCGCGACCGCCAGGCGCTCGAAAAAACCGTCGAATCATCCGCCGATTACCAGAAACTGAGCGCAAACCTTCAGCAAGCCGAAGCCACCGCCACACCTCAAGACCAGCAGATCAAAATTCAGAGTGACTTGGTTGACGCTCAGCGCGCCGCCATCCTCCATGCCTTTCAGGAAGACCGCAGCCGCGTCGGCTCGCTCATCTACGATTACGAAACGATTCCCAACGACGCGTCGAATCGCGACAGCAAGAAAAGCGCGCTCGACGAAGTTAAATCAGCCGAAGCCAAAACCTACTCCATCGATTGGCCCGAAGATGGCGGCAAGACCGTCACCAAAACTTTCAACTACGACCAGTTGAACAGCACTTTCAATCAACTCCTTGACGAAAAAGCCCAACTCACCGCCAAGCAAGGAGACATCGACAAGCCTGTCAAAGACGCGCAGGACGCCATGTCTGCGCTCATCGCCAACAAACTTCCCGGCCTCACCGCCGATCAGCTCAACGGCTTGCTGAAATCTGTCCGCGACATGGACGTTTCGTTGATCCAGATCAACGTCAATCCTCCTGGCACGCAAATCAACGACATCGGCGGCGTCGGCCTCACCGACCGTTGCCAGTCCTGCCACGTCGGCATGGAACCGAAATACGTCCCCGCAACGCTAACGCTGACCAAGGCCGACCTCGGCTTGCAGAAGAGCACCGACGCCCCGTTCACCAGCCATCCTGATCAGGATTTGTTCAAGTGGCATCCGCTCGACCAGTTCGGATGCTCTCCGTGTCACGGCGGCAACGGGCGCGCCCTCGACAGCGTTGAACTCGCGCACGGCCGCTACGAACACTGGGTCTGGCCGCTCTATTATCCTGAAAATTATCAAGCCGGCTGCCAGCAGTGCCATTCCGCTGACGCTTGGACCGAACACGCTCCCGTTCTGAACGAAGCCAAAGTTCTCTATCGTGACCGCGGCTGCATCGGCTGCCACAATTACTCTGGCTTCGACAATCAGGGCGAGCAGTTGCAGGAAACCGTTCGCGAAATCGCCAGCCTCGAAAAAGAAAAGGCCGACGACAATCAGCAAATTCCAATTCTCAACAAACAAGGCGACCAGGCGCCCGACAACGCCACCGCTCAGCGCCTCTACGCCCAGGCCACCAATCTCACCGTCAGCGTCAGCAAAATCGACGGACGCGTCCAGCAGCTCGATGAGCTAAGCCACAGCCTGCAGCAGGAAGTAAAGCGCGTTGGTCCGGACTTGAAAGAAGTCCGCATGAAGCTCAGCCCGGAATGGATTCCGTATTGGCTCGGCCACACTTGGAATTTCGATCCTACGGCGCAGATGCCTCAATTCCGCCTGCAGCCCGACGAAGTTCAGGCCATCTCCGCATTCATCTGGCAGCAGGGCCTCAAAGGCCCTGGCCTCGACAAGCAAACGCCCGGCGACGCCGCCCACGGCAAGGAGCTCTTCAACTCGCTCGGCTGCCTCGCCTGCCATTCCATCGGCGAAGGCTCGCAGAAAATCGGCGGCGACATCGCCGACAATCTCAGCCGCGAAGGCGAAAAAGCCAATTACAATTACATCGTCCGCTGGATTCACAATCCGCGCCAGCGCACCGAGCCTTATTGCCCCTTCGAACATAAAGACATCGGCCCCGAAGATTACGCCAAGCACAATCTGCCCTACGTTTTCGACACCGAGCACTCCAAGTGCCCCAACGACGGTCACGAGCTCGTCGTTCAGCAGCAGACCATCATGCCCGACTTCCGCCTCAGTTGGCAGGAAGCCCGCGACATCGCCAGTTTCCTGATGACTCAGAAAGACGCCAGCGCCCGCTACGAGCCCGCCGCCTTCGTGAACAACACCAAGCTCTACGACAAGGGCCGCACTCTCGTTGAGCATTACGGTTGCGCCGGCTGCCACGAAATCACCGGCCTCGAAGACGCCTCCAAGATCGGCACCGATCTCACGCAAGAGGGCAGCAAGCCCATCGGCCGCTTCGACTACGCGCTGCTCTACACCAAGGCCCAAGAGGGGATTCTCCCCGATGGCCAGAAGTCGCGTCCCGGCGGCTGGTACGACCCGAAAGGCTTCTTCGACGCCAAGCTCGCCGATCCTGCCGTCTTCGACGAAGGCAAATACAAGCCCGATCCGATGGATCGCTTGCGCATGCCCAAGCCCAACGTCACGCCTGAACAAATCAACGCTCTCACCTCATTCCTGTTGGGCAGCACGCAGTCCACTCTGCCTCCCAGCTATCAGTACGATCCCACCGACCAGCGAAAAGCCATCCAGGACGGCTGGTGGATCGTCACCAAGTACAACTGCATCGGCTGTCATCAGATTGATATCGGCCAGAAGACCGTCTTGATGGGCCTCCCGCAATATTCTGGCGACAACGCCATCAATTTGCCGCCGGTGTTAACCAGCGAGGGCGCCCGCGTTAATCCTGAATGGCTCAAGGGCTTCCTCGCGAATCCGGCGTTGAGCATTACGGACACTGATCGCGACGGTGTGCGCTCGTATCTCAAAGTCCGCATGCCCACGTTCTTCCTCTCCGACGACGAAATTCGCAAGCTGGTCCTCTTCTTCGGCGCTCTGTCGTCGCAGCAGCAGCCCTTCATTCCTGAAAAACTTGCTCCGCTTAGCGATACCGAGCGCGCCATCGCTCGCGGCATCTTCACCAGTCCAGCCGCGCCGTGCTTGAAGTGCCACGCGACGGGCAATGCAAATCACGACAAGAACGCTACCGCGCCCAATTTCCTGCTGGCCAGCCAGCGTCTCCGTGAACCTTGGACCGAGCGCTGGATCACCGAGCCTGCCACCATCATTCCCGGCACAGCTATGCCGTCCGGACTCTTCGTGCGCCAGAATGGCCGCTGGGTCTTCAACGGCCCGCTTCCCGCAGCCGCCAAGAACTACACGGGAGACGAGGCCAGCCTTCTCGCCCGCTACCTGATGGAGCTGACCCCGCAGGAACAGGCCGCTTTGGCGGGCAGCACTCCCTCGGCTGCGAAATCAGGTTCCTCCAGCGTCAAAAAGTAATATCCTAGTCAGGTAGTGGTAGGGAGGGACGACTCATACGTTCTCGTTCGGTGCAGTTCGGCCAAGTTCAAATTTCAGGAGGAATAATCGCATTATGAATAGGAAAGCAGTTTGTTGGATAGGAGCGCTTGCATTCGCCGCCTTCGTCGGCGGCTGCAGCAGCAACAGCAGCAACACGGGCAATGAGCAGCCTGCGGCAGCGAGTTCAGCCAAGAAGACGGTCGATATGTCCACCGTCGGCTCCATCAGCGGAACCGTCAAGCTCGACGGCGCCGCCCCAAAATACAAAGCGATCAATATGAGCGCGGATCCGTACTGCGTGAAGGCCAACCACGCCGGTGTTATGCCTCAGGAAGTTGTTACCGGCGACGGCGGCACTCTCGCCAACGTGGTTGTCTACGTCAAGTCCGGCGCGGAGGACTATTCGTTCCCCACGCCCACCGACTCCGTCACTCTTGACCAGCAGAATTGCATGTACACTCCGCACGTTGTCGCTCTGATGGTCGGCCAGACGCTCTCCGTCATCAATAGCGACGACACCACTCACAACATTCACCCCACGCCCACCGACAATCGCGAGTGGAACAAGTCGCAGCCGCCCAAGGCGCCCGCCATCACGGACACCTTCGCCCGGCCCGAAGTCGCCATTCCGGTGAAGTGCAACGTCCACCCGTGGATGAAGGGCTACATCGCCGTCATGTCCAATCCGTTCTACGCCGTCACCACCAAGGACGGAAAGTTCGAACTGAAGAATCTTCCTCCGGGCACGTACACCATCGAAGCCTGGCAGGAAAAGTACAACACCATGGACCAGACCGTGACCATCGCCGCCAAGGAAGCCAAGTCCGGCGTCGACTTCACGTTCAAAGCTCAGTAGACGTATCGTTTCTGGGTGCCCCATCCTTCGCCGCTGTTGCGAAGGGTGGGATATTCGAGGTTTTTCACTTCTGGCGGCGCGTGTCTCATGCACTCGCCGCCGTTTTTCTTTTCGTTGCCATCCCGCTTGCCCTGACGCTTGCCCGCCTGGGGCGGGAAGGAAGGGAACCCGTCCCGATGCATTGAATCGGGACGGTGTAAGGGACCTGCTGTTGCTTTTACGGGTGCCCCATACTCGCATTTTGAGCGTGGGGCTTTGCTTTGGCCCTGTCGGCTTGCTGACCACTCGTCACAGTGTCGTGTTATCATTCTGCGCATGAAATCACTATCGCTCGTGCTCTTACTCGCCCTAATGTTTGGCGTGAGTGCCATTGCCGTCGCCTTGCAGGCTAGCGGCAGTCAAGCCGCAACCTACAACGTCCGTACGCTAACCCTCCCCGACCACGGGAAGGGCAATATCACCATGGACTACATCGCCTACGACCGCAAAACGGGAGACGTCTGGGTTCCTGCCATCAATATTGGCTCCGTGGATGTGGTCGACACGAGCAATGACAGCATTCACGAGATTACCGGCTTTGCCACCAACGAAGTGGACTTGAGAGGCCGCAAGCGCACGCAGGGGCCGAGCGGCGTTTCGGTTGGCGACGGCGTGGTGTACATCGGCGACCGAGCCGATTCCAGCGTCTGCGCGATCGACGCAAAAACATTCGCGCGAAAGAACTGCGCGCACCTCGATTCCACTCCTGATGGCGTTGCGTACGTCGCGCCCACCAAGGAAGTCTGGGTCACGGCGCCACGCGACAACTCTGTGCGTATCCTCGACAGCACAACCTTGGCCCAGAAGGAGAAGTTGACTTTCGAAGGCCGGCCCGAAGGCTACGCAGTTGACGCAAAGCGTGGGCGCTTTTATATGAATTACGAGGACAAGGACCTGACCACCGCCATTGATCTCAAGACGCGCAAAACCGTTGCGAAGTGGCCATCATCCTGTGGCCAGGATGGCCCGCACGGCATTTCGGTGGACGTGAACGCAGGCTTCCTGTTTGTAGCTTGCAGCACGCGAGCCGAGGTCTTGGACGCAGCTCACAACGGCGCGCAGCTATCCTCCATCGATACTGGCGACGGCGTGGACGACCTGAACTACTCGCCCGCGACCCACACGCTCTATGTTGGAGCTGCTACCGCGGCCCAGCTAACAGTTGCGCGAGTTGATTCCCACGGCAAACTGACTATGATCGCTCAAGTGCCAACTCACGAAGGCGCTCGCAACGGAGTCGTCACAAAAGAGGGCACGCTGTACCTGGCGCACTCCCAGCGCGGCCAATTGGCCGGCCTGATCGTGGCATCGCCGAAATAGTCCGAACTACACACATTTTCTTAGGGCTTCACGCATTGCATTGCTCGTGGCATGAGCAGTGAGACTGCTACGCTTTCTTCGCCACATAAACAAACCTCAGCAGTCTCCGCTCGCTCGTCAGCGCATGCACGTTCGCGGAATCGCTTCTACAGCCATCGCCACAGATGCAACCTGGACACTCACTCGTCCGCAGTTGTATTCTCATTCCATGACAATCTCTGCTCGCAATAAACTGGTTGGAAAAATCGAGGAATTACAGTCCGGCGGCGTGATGGCGCACGTCGTCGTTCGAGTCGGCAATAACCTGATTGAGAGCGTAATCACCAAGCGCAGCGCCGACGAAATGAAGCTGAAAATCGGCGACACCGTGACCGCCATCATCAAATCCACCGAAGTAATGCTCGAAAAGAGCTAGCGGTCAAATCCGTCTGATGCGCCAGCCAGCCGTAAACCGCATACGTCTTGTAGCTGCATCCGCATTCGCCACGCTGCTCGTAGGCGTCGCTTTAGCCTGCCCGCAGCCGCTCCGTGCGCAGGATGCCTCTTCTTCCGCCGCATTGAACATCGGCGGCAGCGTCACGACTCCGCTCGCTCTTTCTTTGGCCGACTTGAAAAGCATGCCCCGGCAGACCCTAAAGGTCGTGAACCCTCACTCGAAGAAAACGGAAACCTATCAGGGCGTTTCCCTGGAGTATCTGCTGCAGAAGGCCGGGGTTCCGCACGGAGAGCAATTGCGCGGCAAAGCGATGACTGACTGCGTGCTGGCAACGGCCTCAGACGGCTACCGCGTCGTGTTCTCCCTCGCCGAATTGGACCCGGGCTTCACGGATTCCGGCGTAATCGTCGCGGACACGCTCGATGGCGTGCCCCTCGGCCCAAACGAAGGCCCGCTCAAACTTGTTGCGCCGCACGACAAACGCCCGGCACGCTGGATCCGAATGCTGAAGTCCCTAACCGTGGCCGAGGCAGGGAACTCGTCTCGCTAGCAGGTTGGTCAGACCACCGCTCCAACAATTCTTCGCTACGCCTTTTCCGCCACATACACAAACCGCAGCAGCCTCCGTTCGCTCGTCAGCGCATGCACGTTCGCCAGGAATCGTTGCAGACCCTCAAAGTTTTTCTGCCCCTCGATAGCAACCAGCGCTTCGCTTCTCTTTTGCCGTGCCTCGCTCCACCGCTTCGAAATCGCCGCCGCATTCTTCGTTGTATCTTCCACCTTCACCACGCGAAACCCCGCCTGCTCCAGCAGCCGCTCGTTTTCACCCGGAGGAGTGAACAGGTAATGCCCAATCGAGCTGCGCGTCGCAATTTCCCAATTGGAAATCACTCCGCCAATCACCAGCGCGTCGCTGAAGAGAATCCGTGCGCCCGGCTTCAGCACGCGGAATAATTCTGCCAGCAGCGCCGGCCGTCCGGGAATGTGGCACAGCACATCATTCGAAAACGCTCCGTCGAACGAGTTCTCGCCAAACGTCAGCGGCTTCGAGCAATCCGCAACCTCAAAACGCGCCCGCGTCGACAAATTTTGCGACGCCGCAAGCCGGTTCGCGTTCTGCACGCCGCGCTCGTTCATATCCAGTCCCAAAATGTGACAACCTGTTGTCACCGCTACTTGTAGTGCATACCGGCCGGAGCCGCACCCGATTTCCAGCACTTCCGCGGCGTGCGTGATCCCGATCAAGCGCGGAATTTCCTTCGACTCTTCCGTTGTCGTCCAGCCCGTTTGCCCCAAATCCTCGCCGTACGTCTCCGCGCGCACCTCACGGTACGCATCCGCCTCAAAGTGCGCATACGCATTGTTGTAAAGATCGACCATCCCTGCCATGCCCGTATTCTGCCTTTTCATCACCGCCGAAGAAAAGCCCAACATTCTTCGCGAACCGGTTGTCGCTTGTCGCCCCTTTTTCTGATGTGATTCTTACACTTCGTTGATGAGAATAAGTGCAATGCGCGATACTATTGATCGAAAGCAAGCATGAAAATAAACCTTCCGAGCATCGTGCTGGGCGCTTTGGCGATTTCATGTGCCGTTATGTCCGGACTTCTTCTGACGCAAGAAATCGGGGAGATCAATCGAAAGCTGCCCGAAGATCGGCAAATATCCTATTGGTGGATGTACTCGGAAAAGTACACGAGAATCAAAACAGAATATCGGCGCTTGTATCCAAGCGGTCGGATTCATACGCTCGGGGTGATTTTTGAACTTGCCGCCTTTGCGTTCTTCCTGCTTGCTGTAGCTGCCGCCGGCTTTTTTCAGATGGGCCGATAGACGCGCCCCGCTTTTCCTTGTGACCTCCTCGCGCCTCGCTTATACTGTCTCTTTGCATTTTCTTATTTCATAACCGAAGGACGACGCAGTTTGAGAGAAGCAGGGAATCGCAATCTTCACCTTTTTGCCGTTCTCACCGCGTGCTGCACGTTTCTTCTCATCATTGCCGGAGCGCTGGTCACCAGTAATCAAGCCGGTCTGTCCATTCCTACGTGGCCGCTCGCGAACGGCTCTGCTTTTCCGCCCATGGTCGGCGGCATCCGCTGGGAATGGAGCCATCGTCTCGCTGCCGGCACCGTCTCGATTCTTACGCTCATCCTGGCCGCGTGGATCTGGGTCCGCGAATCGCGCCCGTGGGTCCGCATCCTCGGCCTCTGCGCGTTTCTCTTGATCATCGCCCAAGCGCTCCTCGGCCGCTTCACCGTCAAAACATTTCTTGACCCGCCCGTCTCCGCCTCTCACGCCATTCTCGCGGAATTATTCTTCATCACCATCGTCTCCCTCGCCGTTTTCACAGGCAAGTGGTGGACAGGTGGCGTCCCGCAACTCCACGATGACGAATCTCCAAAACTCCGCACGCTCGCGATTTGGACTTCCGCGCTCATTCTCGTCCAAATTATTCTCGGCGCCGCATTTCGCCACAACGCCTTCGGCATCATTCCGCACCTCATCGGAGCCGTTGTCGTCACCTTCATGGTCTTCTGGACCGTCCTTGCCACAGCCACTCGCTTCCGCAAAGTCAAAGACTTGCGCATTGCCGCGCGCTATCTTGAAATTCTCCTCGGCATCCAGCTCATCCTCGGAGGCGTCGCTTACTGGGCCGTCACGGCCGCGAAAAATGCCGTTCAGCCCACGCCGACGTACGTCATCCTTACCGTAATTCACGTCGCCGTCGGCGCGCTCACTTTCGCCGCCAGCGTGTACCTCACGCTGCGCTGCTTCCGCATGTTCGCTCCCGATCCCCAAGGGCACGCAGCACTTGAAACTCCGCGCGAAAGGGCGCTCTCGTGAGCACGCCGCCCATCAGCACCACGCGCGCCGCTTCCGTTCCCGCTTTTTCGCGTTCTTGGGCCTACGTCATTCTCACCAAGCCCGACGTGACCTTTCTCGTCGTGCTCACCACCGCCGCCGGTTTTTATCTGGGCGCAATCGGTACAGTCGATCCGGTGTCAATGTTCAACGCCGTTTTTGGCACCACGCTCGTCGGCGCCGGAACCGCCGCGCTCAATCACTACATCGAACGCTCCAGCGACGCTAAGATGCGCCGCACCAGCGCCCGTCCTTTGCCCCTCGGAGTTCTGCATCCCGCCGAAGCTCTCGCCTTCGGCAGCGCCCTGATCCTCGCCGGCGGAATTTACCTCGCGCTCTTCTCGAATTTGCTGGCCTGCTCGCTCGCCCTGCTCACCACGCTCCTTTATCTCGGCCTCTACACGCCGCTCAAAAAACACACTACTTGGGCCACCGCCATCGGCGCGTTCCCCGGAGCGATTCCGCCGCTCGTCGGCTGGGCCGCCGCGCGCGGCAGCCTCAACGAGGGCGCATGGCTACTCTTCGCCATCCTCTTCCTCTGGCAATTCCCGCACTTCTACGCCATAGCCTGGATGTATCGCGAAGACTACGCGCGCGCCGGAATCCAAATGCTCCCCGTCGTCGACCCCACCGGCGCCGCCACTTTCGGCCAGATCATTTTCACGTCCGCGATCTTGGTTCCCGTCAGCCTGCTGCCCTCGGTTATCGGACTCGCCGGCAGCAGCTACTTCTTCGGCGCGTTTTTGATCGGCCTGTTGCTGCTCGAAGCCAGCCTCTGGGCTTCGCGCTCGCGCACTAACGTCCGCGCCAAATGGCTGATGCACGCAACCGTCGCGCACATCCCCTTGCTCCTGGGTTTGCTCATGCTAGACAAGGTAGTGAAATGACAGCGCGCTCTGCTGAATGATTGCTTTAGCGAGATTTCGTTGCGCGTTGTCATCCTGAGCGGAGCGAAGGATCTGCTTTTGAGCCTTGGTGTTACTATTAAATTCGTCGAAAGGTGGGGCTCTCTATGCTTGAAGTCGGCGCCATTTCCATCGTCATGATCGTCTTGTCCGTGCTCGGCGTGATCTGGGATTTCGCCAGCGGCCTTCTCTTCGCGGGCATCGACGGAATCTTTCTCTTACTCGTTTGCCTGATGATCGGCGGCGTATTCTCGCTCCAAATTCTTTATCTCGCCTACGAACGCCGCAAAGCATCTTCGGCTGGAAAGTAGCGCTTCGTTTTGATTCCGCTTCGCGCGCTTCCGCGCTTGGACGCATTTTTCAACGGCGCCAGCTGCCTGCTCGTCCTCACTGGATACGCTTTCATTCGCCGCGGCAAAATCCTTCAGCACAAAATCTGCATGTTGTCCGCCGTCGGCTGCTCCGCCTGCTTCCTCGCCTCGTATCTCTACTTCCACACGCACGCCGGTTTGGTCCGCTTCTCCGGCCAGGGCCCAATTCGCCCCGCGTATTTCACGCTCCTCGTCAGCCACACCATTCTCGCCGCGGTCATCGTCCCGCTCGTGCTCATCACTTTGTATTTCGCCCTCCGCGCCCGCTTCCGCAGCCACAAAGCCATCGCCCGCTGGACGCTCCCCATCTGGCTCTACGTCTCCATCACCGGCGTCCTCGTCTACTTCCTTCTCTTCGTCCTCTACCCGCCCATCTGGCCTCACTAGCTCCGCCCTCCGCGCTTAGGCTATTTGTGTCATTCTGAGCGAAGCGGCCGGTCGCTTTTGCTTTCGCGGAAATCGCACCTTTCGATTTCCGCGCCGGACGCGCAGTCGAAGAACCTCGCCTCGGCCTTTGCTATTATCGTTTGGGTTCGCTGAGTGAAACTATATCTGCTTCGGAAATCTGTGAGGTCGATACTATTGAGGTCTAGCCCGGCCGATTCTCAGGCTCGTTGCGATGCTCAAACGTTTGGCAATCATCACCGGTTTCGCCGCACTTGGATTCGCGGTCACGGCCTGCTTTTACGGCCTCGGTGCGTACTACGACCCTTCAAAACACGCGTTCCTGCTAAATGCAATCCTCTTCTTGGCAAACGCGATTCTTTGTCCACCAGCACTCTTGTTTGCTTGGTGCATTGATTGCGAGTACGGAACTCCAGCGGGTTTGGTAACGAACTTGATAATCGCGGGCCTGCTGAACGCTTTGCTCTATGCCGCAATAGGTCTTATGGCTGCTTTTCGCGGAACCAGGAACTCTAGCCGAAGAGCGTAGGAAACTATTAACCGTCTGCCACAAATTGCCTTGTCGAGTCGCGGACTCCGTGAGATTATTCGGCGCACTCGGAGGTGCCTGTGTCCACCCTGACCACTCCTGGGCCTCTCATTTCTGCACGCAAGAAGAAACTTTCTCAACTGACGCCGAAAATTTTAGCTTCGGCCGCGGTTGTGATTGCAGCCGCCGCATTTGTGCTGAAGTATGTTTTTCGCTACTACCTTAATTACAATGAGGCTGCATTCACTCAGGGTGCGCCCAACTACTGGCTGATGCGCGGCTGGTTGCTGGTGCATATCAGCGGCGGCATGGTGGCACTGCTCACTGGTCCCTGGCAATTCTGGACGGGCTTTCGCGTGCGATACGCGCGGCTGCACCGCTGGACTGGGCGGCTATTCCTGTGCGGGGTCGCCTTCGGATGCGTAGGCGCGATCCGCATGGCCATTGCCACAGCGTTTGGATGGGCGTTCGGGTTTAGCCTCTTCATGCTGGCCGTGGCTTGGGCCACGACCGCGGGAATGGCTTACTACGCGATTCTGAAAAGGCAAGTCGCGATTCACAAAGAATGGATGGCGCGCGCCTATGTGGTCACGTTCGCATTCGTCACGTTCCGCGTGCTCAACAACTACTATCCCGCGAATCATTTGCAGCCCGCAGGGGATCGCGCCGTGACTCTGGCGTGGGCAAGCTGGGTAGTGCCGCTCCTCGCGCTGGAAGTGATTCTGCAATTGCGGCGAATGCGTAGCCCGGCATCTTCCGCGCGCTAACCTCCGTCATTACCAATCTGCTTCCTCGTCCGATCACCTCGGCAGCTTGCCGGCGAGCCAGTGATCGACACTGAATTTTCCCGGACCAGAGCAAATTAGCCAAAGAAAGAACAGCACGTACAGGACTTCCGGAAGGTAGAGAAAATCGTCGAACCACCCGAGAGGCGAACGCCCTTTAGGCATGGAGGAAAGCTTGCTCGTGAGTATCGCGACAACCATATCGACGAACAAAACCACTGAGGCCACACTTGAAAGGAACCCCGCCACCAGCACGGTTCCGCCAACGAATTCGACACTCGACACGAAATAAGTCGTCAGGCGGGGAAACGGAACTTTCGCTGCAACGAGCGTTTCGTACATAGTTTGCCTACCGCTGGCGGCAAACAATTTGTTTGCCCCGGAGATAGCGAAGAACAACCCGAGCGAGACGCGTACCAGCAGGATGGCATATTGTTCCAAGCCACTGTTACCCTGCAGCGCAAGCTCGACTAACCGTTTCCAATCCATCTCTTGTTCCTCCATCGGAGGAAGTGCTGTGACGAATTCTCGCACCCTCGAAACTATGTGTCCATCCGTTCGAACCACGCCTTTCTGTTATCCTGTAAAATTCACGGAAGGGAATTGCTCCCAACGCAGTTCAGGGGGTCGGAGCTTTAGCTCCGACATAACAGTTGCTGCTAACATTGGGCTTTAGCCCCCGAAGATATTGCATAGAAGGGAATCGATTGAGCACTCCGCCACCATCCGCCCCACAAAAGCGTCCGCCCCTCAGCAAGCGCTGGACGTTCATCATCCTCGCGCTCACTTTGCTTTTCATCATGATGCCTTTTCTTTTCTGGCGCGCCACCTGGTTCGGCCGCCCCCTCTCCGACGCCCAGCTCGCCGACTCCCTCAATCCCAAATCCAATCCCCACGACATCCAGCACGGCCTCTCCCAAGTCTCCGACCGCATCGTCGCCCACGATCCCGCCATCGCGCGCTTCTACCCGCAAGTCATCGCGCTCTCTTCCAATCCCGAAGCCCCCATTCGCACCATGGCCGCTTGGACCATGGGCCAGGACAACCAATCCGCCGCATTCCACGCCGCGCTTCTCCCCATGCTCAACGATCCCGACCTCACCGTCCGCCGCAACTCCGCGCTCGCGCTCGTCCGCTTCGACGACACTTCCGGCCACGACATCATCGTCGCCATGCTCAAAGCCGCCGCCATCGACGCGCCCGCCTCCGGCACTCTGCAAACTCGCCTCAAGCCCAACCAAACCATGAACCCCGGCACGCTCGTCGCTCGCATTCAAACGCCATCCGGCGAAAGGGAAGTGCGCGCCGAAATTCCCGGCACTCTCGCTCGCTGGCTTCTCTCCGACGGCGCAACCGTCACCGCAGGCGCGCACATCGCCGCCGTTTGGCCCACCGACGACGAAGCCTGGGAAGCTCTCCGCGCTCTTTACCTCATCGGCCAGCCCGCCGACCTCGACGCCATCGCACCCTACGCCCGCGGCACCGAAAACGCCCCGCCCCAGCTCGCTGAGCAAGCCCGCCTCACCATGCAAGCCATCCGCTCCCGATCTTCCGCAGGGAACTCTAATTCGGGGCCAGGTGTCTAATGAGGAGAGATGCCAGCGACTAATCTCCTTGAGCGGGTGTCCGTGATTTTGCTGACTGTAGCAGCATGTGCGGGTGCTGGCACTGACACTAGGCAGGCCCAGGCCCGGCAACATGCCGCGAAAAACAACGAACCTTCCTTGATATGCTGCGATCCTCGCAAGATGGTATTCAGACCGACAATGGCCGCCGACGGCCCATCAGAAGATCATAGTACGCGGCTGTCCTATCACCGCTACGAAACCTCAAAGGGACTTGCTCTTTGGACTGTTTATGGAAAATTCGATTCGCCGGAGGCGGCGAAGGCCGAGTTAGAGTACAGAGCAGGAACCGCCGTCAAAATCGTTGTGAATGGGTGGCAGCTCGACGCGAAAGGCGACATCTTGGGTAGGAGGGTTGAGGCCCTCCTTCCATCCTCGGCTCCGACTAATAGATCAGTCTTTGCGGTCATGTGGACAGCGGACCGGTATTTTCATGAGATCCACTCCAACTGCAAGGAAGCCGTTCTGTACGCCGAAAAAAATGCGCGCGAACGGAACTGAAACAGTCTGACCCGAGGGCCAATGAAAGACGCTCGCTCCTAATTCCTCTCCAACTCCCCCAATCACCGCCATCGTAAACTGCGCCGGGTGCCCCATCCTTCGCGCCTCTTGCGAAGGGTGGGTCTTTTTCTTTCCTCTTCTTTCCTCACATTCTCATCCCACCGCCTGCCCTGACGAAGGAAGGGAACCCAGCGCGCCGCTATCGCGCGATGGCGGTGAGGGACCTGCTTTGGCTTTTGTAGCGCAGAGCTTCGCGTCTTCCGCGAAGTTCTGCGGCATTTGCTCTTGGTACCATCCTGCATGTTCGGATACATGAATAAACCTCGGCGGGTGGCACATACATTTGCAATCAGTGAATAACGGTCCTCTGTACCTCGTCACTCCCGCTTGCGCTAAGGAACGACGAGGCTCAGCATGCCGCAACTCGTTCCGTCCTCGACCGCGTCATTCCGAACTGACTTCCTTCTGACCGTATGAAAAATCTGCATTTCGTTTTTCTTTTCGGGTGCCCCATCCTTCGCGCTCCTTTGCGAAGGGTGGGTCTTTTCTTGTCTTACGTTGTCACGCCGCTTGCCCTGACCATGGAAGGGCTTTTGCTCTTGTAGCGCAGCGCTTCGCGTCTTCCGTGAAGTTGCGGCTTTTGCAGGTGCCCATGCCTGTCTGCCGAGGAAGGACTCAGCACTCCGCAAGCTGTTGGTTTTTGTTTTATGGGTGCTTCATACTCGTCTTATGAGCGTGGGGTCTCTCTACAGAAATTGTCGCCGTCACAAACCTTGCTCGCTTACATGATGAGGGAATGAAGGGCGGCAGTGCCTGCCGCGCTCCCGCAGTCACGGCCAGTCTTGTCAGGGTACGGCTTCAGCCGTGCCGAAAACGATTGCCTTTAAGTTTCTTTCCAATTCGCGCACGCCATGTGCGCGATGTATTCGCCTTCGGATCACCGAGCAATGCTCGCCGCTCTAATTCCTCTCCAACTCCCCAATCACCGCCAGCGTAAACTGCGCCGTCGTCGCGCTCCCGCCCACGTCCCTCGTCAAACTTTTCCCTTCGCGATAAACCTTCCGCAGCGCCGTATCGACCCGCTTCGCCGCCTCAAACTCGTGAATATGCTCCAGCATCATGATCGCGCTCAACAGCAGCGCCGTCGGATTCGCCACTCCTTTTCCCGCAATGTCCGGAGCCGTCCCATGCACCGCCTCGAACAGCGCGATCCCGTCTCCCAAATTTCCGCTCGGCACCACGCCCAGCCCCCCAACCAACCCCGCCGCCAAATCGCTCATAATGTCGCCGTACAGATTCGTCAGCAGCATCACGTCGAACTGATGCGGATTCATCACCACCTGCATGCACGCGTTGTCCACAATCAGCTCGCGGTATTCAATTTCCGGATACTGCGCGGCCACTTTGCGCACGCACGAAAGAAAAAGCCCGTCCGAAAGCTTCATGATGTTCGCCTTGTGAATGGCGTGAATCTTTTTTCGTTTCCGTTCGCGCGCATATTCGAACGCGAACTTCGCAATCCGCGTCGACGCGCGCTCCGTAATAATTTTCAGGCTTTCCACCACGCCCGGCACTACCGTGTGTTCGATCCCTGCGTAAAGGTCTTCCGTATTTTCGCGCACAATCACAATGTCCACGTCCGAGCTTAGCGCCTTCACGCCCTGCAAATTCCTCACCGGACGCAAATTCGAATACAAATCCAGCTCCTGCCTCAGCCCGACGTTGATGCTCCGCGTCCCTCCAATTACTCCCGTTTCGAGCGGCCCTTTCAGCGCCACTTTGTTTCGCCGGATCGACTCGAGCATTCCGCTGTGCAGCAGGTAATCCGTGCCCGTGCGCTCCACTTCCGCGCGCGCCGGCATCTCCTCCCACGCAACGTCCACCCCCGCCGCGGCAATAATCTGCTGCACCGACCGCGAAACTTCCGGCCCAATCCCATCGCCCGGTATCAATGTAATCGTATGTTTCATAAAGGACTTTCATTGTACGCAACGCCGCCGCGCCCCCGCAATCGCATATCCGCTCATCTTAGTCCTGCGGAACACATAGGGCCGCGCGCCTGATCATTGACCGTACCGTTTACGTGGCCCCTTTACGCGACGCCATTACGTGACTATGATTCGTGGCATCAAATTCACCAACCCGGCTAGTTCTGGAGAGGCCGCCATGCCCAAAGGATACTGGATCACCTGTTACCGCTCGGTTTCGAATCCTGCAGCTCTCGCCGCCTACGCCAAGCTGGCCGGACCGGCGATAACCGCCGCGGGAGGACGATTCATAGTTCGAGGCACGCCAGCAAAAACTTACGAGGCCGGACTCGACCAGCGCTGCGTTGTGATTGAATTCGACAGCCTCGCAAAGGCCATCGCCGCCTACGAGAGCGCAGACTATCAGGCCGCCAGGAAGCTCCTCGAAGGCGCCGTTGAACGCGATATACGAATGGTAGAAGGAACTTAGCAGTCCCGCATGCACTCCAGAAACACATCCAGCCTCCGCCGCAACGCGCACTCAGAGAACCCCGGACTACCTCCCATTTCGCATTCCCTTCGCCAATTTGTTATAATGTCTTTGCAACAAACGCTCGCAATACGCGTCAAATAGACAGAAGTTCAGCGGAGGATATCCAGAATGGTTTCTTTAACGCCCGTCGCCGTCACCAAAGTGAAGGAAATTATCTCGCAGCAAACCCCCGTCCCAACGGGCTTGCGCGTCGCCGTCGTCGGAGGCGGCTGCTCGGGTTTCAGCTATCACATGGCCTTCGAAAGCCAGATCAACGAAGCCAGCGACAACATCTACGAATTCGACGGCCTCAAAGTCCTCGTCGACCAGATGAGCGAAATGTATCTCGACGGCATCTCCATCGACTACATCGAGTCCATCGAGGGCTCCGGCTTCAAGTTCAACAATCCCAACGTCAAGAGCACCTGCGGCTGCGGCTCCTCCTTCAGCGTCTAAGCGTAACCCGCCGCCCCGCATTTCACGTTCTGCTGAAGTGAATTCCATCGGCGCTCGGTCTTCTCCCCGAGCGCCTTTTTCATTTGTCCGCATTTGCAAATCCTTTCAACCCTTCGTATGCTGCTTCTTCGCAATGAAAATCGCTCTCGCCCAGTTCAACCCGACCGTCGGCGACTTTTCCGGCAATTCCGCCCGCATGCTGGAAATGGCCGCCTCCGCAAAATCCCGCGCCGCCGACCTCGTCATTTTTTCCGAACTCTGCCTCTGCGGCTATCCTCCGCAAGACCTCGTCGAACGCCCCGCATTCCTCGAACGCAACCAAAAATATCTTCACTCCCTCGCCACGCAAATGCCCATGCCCGCCATCATCGGTTACGTCGGCAAAGCTCAAGTCGACACCGGCAAGCCCGCCGCCAACTGCGCCGCACTTCTCGCCGACGGAAAAATCCTCTTCAAGCAGCGCAAGATGCTCCTTCCCACCTACGATGTCTTCGACGAGTCCCGCTACTTCCAGCCCGCCCAATCGCAATCCAATTTCCTTTTCGACGGCCAGCAGCTCGGCATCACCATCTGCGAAGATTGCTGGAACGACAAAGATTTCTGGAAGCAGCGCCTCTACGAACGCGATCCCGTCGCCGAACTCGCAGGGCAGGGAACTACCATCCTCATCAACATTTCCGCCTCGCCTTACAATCTCGACAAGCGCAGCTTCCGCATGGACATGATGCGCACTCTCGCGCGCCATCACAAACTCCCCGTGATTTACGTCAATCAAGTCGGCGGAAACGACAGTCTCGTTTTCGACGGCTCCAGTTTCGCCCTCGACGCCGCAGGAAATCTCGGCGCTCTCGCCCACTCCTTCGAAGAAGATCTCGTCATTTTCGACACCGTCTCCGGCACGGGCGACATTCGCCCTCAGCCCAGCGACGAACTCGAAGCCGCCTACCGCGCTCTCGTCTGCGGCACTCGCGACTACGTCCGCAAATGCGGCTTCTCCAAAGTTGTCATCGGCCTCAGCGGCGGAGTCGACTCCGCCCTCGTCGCTGCCATCGCCGTCGACGCCCTCGGCCGCGAAAACGTTCTCGGCGTCAGCATGCCCGGCCCATATTCCTCGCGCGGCAGCCTCGTCGACTCCGCTCAGCTCGCGCAAAATCTCGACATTCAATATTCCGTCTTTCAGATCGACGAACTCTTCCAGCTCTACCGCAAAACTCTCTGCGCCGCGTTTGCCAATCAGCCCGAAGGCGTCGCCGAAGAAAATCTTCAGGCGCGCATTCGCGGCAATCTCCTCATGGCACTTTCCAATAAATTCGGCTCCATGGTCCTCAGCACCGGAAACAAATCCGAATATGCTGTCGGCTACACCACTCTCTACGGAGACATGGCCGGAGGACTCGCCGTCATCTCCGACGTGCCCAAGAGCATGGTCTACGAACTCGCGCGCCTCGCAAATCGCAGAAGGGAACTGATCCCCGAACCAACTATGACCAAAGCTCCCTCCGCCGAGCTTCGCCCCAATCAAACTGATCAGGATTCGCTTCCGCCTTATGACGTTCTCGACCGCATTCTCAAGGCCTACGTCGAAGACCTTCGCAGCCCCGAAGAAATCGCCGGCCATTACGACTTTCCGCTTCAACTCGTCCGCAACGTCGCCCGCATGGTCGACCGCAGCGAATACAAGCGTAAGCAAGCCCCTCCCGGCCTGAAAATCACCAGCAAAGCCTTCTCCGTCGGCCGCCGCTTCCCCCTAGCAAATAAGTTTTTACCCTGATAAATGTAGGGGCGGCTTCACGCCGCGCCAGCATGCGGTTTTGGGTTTCTTGCCTTTGGAAAATGTGTTGGCGAAGTCGTTACAGTTAACGCATTTTCGCGTGGCCCCCGCGTCTGGGTAACGATAGCTTTAGATAACGCACCTGTTCTGGAGCCGGATACCCATGTACGTACGGTGGATCACTTATACTTGCCCCAATTGCGGCCAGCCGTGGAAAAGCCGAGTCGTAACTTCACCTCGCGTTGGCCGCGAGTCCAACAACTGCACCAAATGTAATTTCACATATCAAACAGCTGACAAAGAGTGGCGGCATATGACAACCGGTCAGCGCATCGAGTATTTGTTTTCTATTTGGACTGTGTGTTGGATTTTGTTCCTCACCGCATTTGGGTCAATTGCGGCGGAAAACATTTACGTAGGAGTTGCTTTAGGAATCGGCTGCGCTCTTCCATTCTGGCTTTGGAAATGGCGGCAAATACGACTCTCGATAGTTCGCACCAATGGAGGCATTAGACGCCTGGACTGATCCCTTTTGGATGCGACGAGCATCCGCCTTTACCGTGGTCTTTTCGGGTGCACCATCCTTCGCGCCCGCGCTGCTCCTGCAGCACAAGTTGAAAACGGCGCGAAGGGTGGGATGTTCTTGTATGCTCGGCCTTCAGCCCCAGATCGTCCAGCATTCGCGCAGTTGTGCTGACTTACCGGCCATTACACGAATGATTCGTCGTGCATGATGTCATTCCGAACCTGTTCGCATCTTGTGCGAACAGCGTGAGGAATCTGCTGCTGCTTCTTTGGAGTGGCGGTCCGCCTCGCGGATTCCGGTTGCATCGGTGGGCAACCGGAACTCGACGCCGCTTTGCGTGGCACAGGCTTCAGCCTGTGTGCCTTTGCCGTTGCCTTTTCGGGTGCCCCATCTCCGGTTTCTGGAGTCCGGTGGACTCCACCGGAGTCCTGCAACCGGACCTTCACTGCCTTTGTGAAGGGTGGGATCTTTTTGTAGCGCAGAGCTTCGCGTCCGTCGCGAAGTTCTGCGGCCTTTGCTTTTGGTGTCATCCCGAACCCAACCCGCCGCGTGCCGCGGCAAGCGGCCAACGTGAAAACGTTGTGGGATGGTGGTGAGGAACCTGCTTTTCGCTTTTTCGGGTGCCCCATGCCTGCCCGCCGTGGCGGGCTCGTTTTGTGAGCGTGGGGTCTTTTCATTGTCCTTCCGAATCGGTTCGCAGAGGCGATGCCTCGGCCTGTCCCTCGCCAACAAATTCCTCCCGTAGACCTACTCCGTAAGCATCCACTTACTGACCATCACGCGACTGATCCGTCGCGCACGATGTCATTCCGAACCTGTTCGCGCATTCTGCGAACAGTGTGAGGAATCTGCTGTTCGGTTTTGTTGTGTGTCATTCTGAGCGGAGCGGGCCGGTCGCCTTTGCTTTCGCGGAAATCACGCCTTCCGATTTCCGCGCCGGGCCGCGCAGTCGAAGAACCTTGCCTCGACGCTTTTGCTTGTTGCCTTTGCGTTACGCCGCTCGTTTTGTTTTTACGTTGTCATTCCGAACCCGTCCCGATGCATTCAATCGGGGCGGCGTGAGGAATCTGCTGTTTGCCTTTTCGGGTGCCCCATCCTTCGCGCCCGTGCTGCTTTTGCAGCGCAAGTTGAAAGAAGGCGCGAAGGGTGGGATCGTTTTTGTAGGGTCGGGCTTTAGCTCCGACCGTCTTTGTTTTACTAGTCATTAGCCGCTCGCCACTCGCCACTGCCTTAATGTATTCTGTCCATCGCAAACTTCCCCTGGCAAACAAATTCATGCCCTGATCGTAAAGTCCGCTAGGAGGTCGCTCCATGAAGAACGCCAAAGCCGCCCACGTCCTCGTTGTTCTCGGTTGCATAGTGCTGGTGGCTTCCGCCACTCTCCATTGGATAGCGGGGTATCTCACCCTTCCGCACGCGCTCGCCGCCTCGAATCTCGCTCCTCCTCTGTCGTCCGGCTTGCACGCCGTGTTTATCCTCGTCGGATGGGACTGGCTCGTCATCGCAATTGTCGCGCTCATCGCCGCGTTCAGTGGGACGCGAGCGCGCAAGGCCATTCTCATCTTCTGCGCCTTCGGCTTGCTGGTCTCTGCGGGAATCGTCTTCCATTTCCTCGGCTGGTTTATCGCCGACGAACTACTCGCCGCCGCTGGCCTGCTCATCCTTGGCGGCGCCCTCCTATTTGACTAATACCCATCGCAACCGCGGGATACCAGTCGGCGCAAAGCCCCCGCAACAATGTCATATCGAATCCAGCCTATGCTATCATCGGCGACATCTATGAAAAGCTTAATGGCCTGCATTGTAATGCTCTCAGCGGTCAGGGTATGCGCGGCTCAAGCAACTCCAACAAAACCCCAGACCCTCGCGGACATCAAACACATCTATCTAAATCAGCGTGTTGTTGTGCGCGGACATGTGATGTCCCTCGGGCTAAGCGACTGGGAACAAGTGAAACAGTCAGGAAATGATTATGCCGAGACGTCCGAATCAGCCGGACAGTACGCTCGATGAACTACGGGGAGATGAATTTTCGAAGAGGCTTTCGGCGATAGAGATGCCATTACTCCAGCCTCTCGAGATTCTGGAAGCGAAGTACACTGGAGACGGTATCGTCCTTAAAGTGAAACTTCCGAACGGAAATCCTGCACTGGCCTACACAGACGGCGACTGGCTGCGGGAAAGAGACGCGGGTGGAGATCTGCCAACTAGGATGTGCGGTCGCCTCCTTGCGGAGATGCCAAAGCTTACGAACAGGGAAATCGAAGCGGTAAAACACGGAACAATATTCAAAGGCATGACGGAGGATGCTCTATATGACGTCCTTGGTTTTCCAAAAACTAAGAACGATTGGGGTGACGGCGGGGAACAGTTAGTTTTTACTGACACCTTTATCGTCTATCTGGACAGCGCCAGCAAAGTTGTGAACTGGCAGGAACTCAATCAGGATTGAGTCCCATCCAAAGAGGGGAATGCGCAAAACGAAAAGAACAAAGAGACAACAAACAAGCAGAGAGCAGTTCCTGGAAAATGCGCTCTGCTCCGACCTCAGCTGCCTTGAAGCTGGACTGACAATAACTAAACGTCAAGAGGTGATCAGATATCCGGGACGCGATCGAGATTCCAATCCCGGTCGGATCGACATCCTCGCGAAGGACAAGAGAGGCCGGATAGTTGTCATCGAACTGAAGGCAGGGAAGGCCGGTCGCCGTGCAATTGGGCAGATATTGGGTTACATGGGTGCAATTATGGCTGCCAAGAATGAGCCAGTGCGCGGCGTTTTAATCGCCGAAAGGTTTTCTCCCCAAGGCGAAGCCGCGGCACGGGCTGTGCAAACCCTGAAATTGATACAGATCAAAAACCTACATCTGAAAACAATAAAAAAGACGATTTAGGAACTCTTCGTGTTCGCGCACCCTTTAATAGCCACTCGCCTCTAGCCACTGCCTTGTTGTATTCTTTCCACTCTTTTCGCATCTAAGAAAACTCAGCAGGGAACTGAGCTCTCAGCAAAATTCCCTGTCGCATCGCAATTTTATTCTCGAAAGGCAGTCATCTAAATGCTCAAACGCTCAGCCCTTCTAACAATTACGGCAGCCACATTTCTCTCTCTTTTGCTCTTCGTTTTTGCGCCGTGCGCATCCGCGCAAACCAAACCCGCATCGCAAAGCGCCGCGCAATCTTCCGCCGCTGCATCGCCACAAGATCAGCAACTCCTCTCCAAAGTCGAATCCTATCTCCGCAACCTCTTCGGCTGGGGACCCGAATACAAAGTCAAACTCGGCCCCGTCACTCCCTCGCCGCTGCCCGAGCTCGAACAAATTCCCGTCTCCGTCAACTATCAAGGCCACGACGAAACCGGCACCGTCTACGTTACCAAGGACGCGCGCTTCATGTTCCGCGGAGAACTCCGCGACATGTCCAAAGATCCCTTCGCCGAAAATCGCGCCAAAATCAAACTCGGCGACTCGCCTTCCTCCGGCCCCGCCACCGCAAAACTCACCGTCGTCGAATTCAGCGACTTCGAATGTCCTCACTGTCAGGAGCTCTATTCTATTTTGAAAGTTGTCGAGCCGGAATTTCCGCAGGTTCGTTTCGTCTACAAGAATTTCCCGTTGCAGGAGATTCACCCTTGGGCCATGACCGCCGCTCTCGCCGGCCGCTGCATTTACAAAACGTCCGGCTCATCCGCATTCCTGAAATATCAGGACGCGATTTTCACCAATCAGGACGCCATCACCGCCGACAACGCCTGGGATCAAGTCACCGCCGCGGCCGTTAGCGCTGGCGCCACCGCCGACGCGCTCCACTCCTGCATGACCGCTCCGGAAACCAAAACCGCTGTTGACGCTGACATTGCGGAAGGGAAATCACTCGGCGTGGAAAGCACTCCCACTTTCTACCTCAACGGACGCGCCTTCCAGGGCGGCGACCGCGAATCCGTCGAACAAATCATCCGCTTCGCCCTCGCCCACGCCGAGCGCCAACCCTAGCGGCCCGACCCCTTACCTAATTGCAACCATGCCCCCAGAAAAGATCACGATAGGTCTTCTGGGCATTATTTAAGACAAACCCCTACTCACTGCGCTTTGTTTGTGGGCAGGAACCCAACCCGAAACAAGGGCCGCTGAACTTGGGAGGTGCACGACTGGTGACGCCGTTCGGTTCCAGCCAAGTGGCCTACTACAAATTGCCTGAGCCACTTACCGTGACTTACCGTGGACTGGCTATTCCAATTTTTGCGCCCTGCAAAGGCAACATAATACCGATTATAGGAAATTGTTGCAGATAATAGTAGTGCTGCGATGGGATGTCAAGGGTTTCATCGTCAGCGCCAATCCAGCGCTTCGAGTTGTGGCGCACCGCCAGCAAACTCGCCGCGCTTGCCATGCAGGGAAAAGTCTACGGAGTGGATTTTTCTGACGCGAGCGTCGCCGCCAGCAAGAAAACGAATGTGCAGTGGATCACGGGCAGCCACTTCGAAATCCGCGAAGGCTCTGTCTCGCAGCTGCCATGCGGTAGGGTTGGTTCTGCTTTGCTCTCGTTCGCCGACTCCATGTGGTGGGCATGAGACTCTTCCCTATTCGCAGAGTCTCACAGTGGAGCCGGCTTCCACGCGGTCTTTCAGCCCTTCGCCGAGAGCTAGCGTTACCGACCGAATGAGACGTTCATTGGCTGAGCCGAGGGGGTCTTCGTTGTTCTCCCATTTTGACAGCGTACTCTTGTGAACTCCCAGCAGCTTGGCGAAATCGGTCGCGTACATGTGCAGGTACGTACGCAGGAATCGAACCTCCTCGTCGCACAGCTTGTACTTTGACGTGCAGATGTGCCCCAGGCCAGAGCACACATCAGGTCGTTGGCGTCGGGGATGACCGGATCAACGTTCCCACGAACGGGGCACTTGATGAGGTCAATTTCGAGTGGTACCTCCTACTTCCTGGCTTTTTCTCTGATAGAAATAATCGTTGTAAGGAAAGCGTGAGAAACTGATTTGAAGCTGAAAGCAATCACGATACCACCGCATCTCCAAAGTCTAAGTTTTCATTCGTCAGTTCATCTTGGAAGTGGCGACTAGCACTATTTCTTCGCCTCTCTGCAAGCAGATGAGTTGGTATTTCACCAACTTTTCGGATCAAGTTGTAGAGATGAAAAAAAAGCAAACAGGAAGCAGCTTAGAACTAGGCGATGTGTTTTAGTGTTACGAAGATGTAATCGCGGTAAGGTCGGCGGAGAGTTGCGCGAAGTCGAGGCCGGAGGGATCAGTTCCCTGCTTGTTGAGCCAGTCGGGACTGAGGGGCGCGTAGGCTTCGTCGCAATACTGCGCGAAAAAATCCCATGTCATGCGCTTTTTCGCGCCCCAGGTGATGCAAGTGAGTCCGCCGGAGTCGTAGGCGAGGACGGGAACGGCGTGGCCTCCCCAAGAGCCGGGCGCGCCTTGGCTGCCAAGGCGCGACCAGAGCGAAGGAACGTCCCAGACGTCCTGCTGCTGCGCGGAGAGAGGGAGCGCGAGGCCGATGTAAGCGCCTCCGAAGAGTGCGATGGCCTGGCGTGCGGTTTCGCGATTCGTCCAATCGAACGCAGCGTACGCGTCGATTTTACGGCCGGCAATTCCCTGCTGGCGCCAGTAATTCAGCACGTCGAGCTCGACGGCGCCGTTGTCGGTGGATGGATCGCCCGCGACGTAGCCGCCGGTGGCGGAATACGCGGCGATGACTTGCGCGCTCGACGGCGTGAACGCGTCGCCGAGGTTGGCGGTCCAGCACTCGATCATGTGGCCGGCGGCGGCGCAGGTGCAGTCGCCGAGCGTGTCGTTGGCCATCATGGGCCACGAAGAGATTTTCGCGGTCCAGTCGATGGCAGGCGGCGCGGGCGCAAACGAGCGCGGACGCAGATAGGCGTGGAGCTTTAGCGTCCGCGAGTCGAGGCGCGGCGCACGCTTGCCGAGTTTGAACGGGTACGGGGGTTCTTTCACCGGAGTTTCCTTGGAGTGAGGGAAAAAAAGCGCACAAAGGAATTGATAATGCAGGGCGCTTCACGGGCCGGGCGAGGCCGAAGTCAATGCTACCTATGGCCTAATATTGCCGGAGTTTCTCAGATAGACCACATTGCACGAGATACTTCAAGAAATCTATGCCCCTGACCGTGAGCTGCATCGTTGCGCCATCTTGTTTTATCAACACCTGGTTCCTTAAGAAGGAGAGCCACGATTCGAATGGGTACCTCTGATACACCTGAGGGTACTTCTGCGCCGCAGCATCATAGAAATGCTTGGCATCCGTGACCGTAAGTGTCTTACGGATGTTAATCTCGTGCATTAATTCTAACTGGCTTCGATAGATGGACAACCATGTCACATCGAAGATATAGGACACGATCGCGGCTGCGACCGTTCGCACGAAGAAGCGCTCTCGCTCGGCAGGGTTCTTGTGGTAGCCGGTTAATTGTTGAGCGTGGGCTTCGACCTCCTGCAGCATGGGCCCAGAGTTCGTGTTATAGAACGTCTCCACAGCTTTTACGACGTCTGTTAGGCCCTTTTGATCGACCGCCTGGATAGCAGCTTGGGCAGGGTTGGACTGAACGCGAGGCTTCTTGCCAAAGATAGCCAAGAGCAACCAAAGAACTCCCGCGCTCGCGAGGAACCATATCCCGAGGTCGAGAGAGCGAGGTAGGACTAGATACCTTGTGAGGAGCCAACTTAACACTTTGCCTGCTCCAATTGCGCCCAAGAGTTGAACGATGAACTGGCCCCGTATGAGCCAATCGATGCCCTTACCGACGCCCTGGAATCCCTCACCCAACGACCCCATCTGACATACCTCCGCACCCTAGACCCAATCTCGCAGTGCGGAACGTATCTTTACCGATTAGCTATATTCGTGCAAGCCAGACCTGATGCGTGGTCCCCATAAAGAGAATCACTTAACCTCGGCTTGCGGGAAGCCGTTCGCGGCGAAGATGGCGTTGAATTGCTTCTTGAGTTCGCTCGCGGAGGGCGGCTTCACGGCGTTGTTCGCGCGAACCGTTCCGGCAAAAGCGGGAAGCAGCGACGCGATGGACGCGACGGTGGTGACGGCAACGCCGACGGCAGCGACGATTGTCGCCTGCAAAGCTGTATCGCTGACGTGGACGGCGGTGAGGATGGCATTCAGGTTCGATTGCACGTCGGCGAGCGCGGCGCTGATTTTCTGTACGAGAGTCGGCTTTTGCGCGGCGGTGGCGCTCTGATAGCTGGTGATGAGGCTCTGGACGAGCGTCAGGTCGGACTTCACCTGCGCGGCGATGTTCTGCACCTGATTCGTGACGGCGGGGCTGGCCTGTCCTTTGCCTTGCGCGGCAGCGACGATGCTGGCGATGTTGAGCGCGACTTGCGTGATGACGGGCAAATCGGCGAGCGCGGTTGAAATCCATGAGACGCTGCATCCGGCGAGGATGAGCGCGAGAGACAGAATGGTGCAAACGGATGCTTTTGCGATGCGGTGTTTCATGTGTTTCTCCTTTGGAATGGCGCTGAAGTTAAACGTCGAGAGCTAAGAGTTGAAAGTCGAAGAGCGAAAACGAACCCCTCGTGCGGATGAAACGCACGATAGGAAGAAGTCGTGTTTATTCGGGCTATGTTGGTGCGGAGCTGACTGCTTTGCGCGGAGAACGGGTTGCGTCCAAACGAGCGAGGAGTTTCTTGGCACCGGCGGCATGGATTTGCGTGGACGCGGTGCCGTAAATTCGCTGGCGCATTTCCTGTTTTTCGTGGCGCGCGATGTGTGGCGGCGATGTGCTACCGCAGTAGTGCGCGTCACGTGGGTGCAGCCGTCGGAGTTCCAAGGGCAAACAAATGGCGGCTGAAGCCTTCCCTGCGCAGATGGTCCGCGTTGCTCGATAGCGTCGGTCATTTAATCCTCCGGCAGTCCTCCGGCTCGAAATCGACGTAGGAAATTGTGAGCGGTTCTTTGCAGGCTTTCAGGCGCGCGAGAAGCGTGGTGAATGCAAGTACGCTGTTGCCGATCCAGTCGGGCGTCGCCGGGCTGCGCGTTTCGCCGACAAGGCAGCAGCCGAGCGTGTCGGCGGGCTTGTTGCCGGGATGAATTTCAATGTAGTCGAAGCCGGGAACGTCGAGGACGTGCGGCGTGATGAAGAGGTAGCCCATGATAGCGCTGAAATGCGGTGAGCGTTCGAGAACGAGCGCGTAGTTTCCTGTGGGGATGGCGTAAGGCTTGCCATGCGAACGGTCCATGCGCGGCTCGAGCGTGTAGCACTGGAAAACGCCGTCGATGTCGAGCATGCCGGGCGTCGAAAGCGCAGTTCCCTGCCGGCGCGTGACTGTGAGTTTCATGAGAGCAAGTGGTTAGTGACTAGTGGCGAGAAAACAAAAAATCTAAAAATGAAACTCGAAAAAACGAAAGGCGAAGACATCGCTGGATGAAATGGGCGAAAAAAAGCGAACAACCAAGCATTACGTTTGTTTTTTGTAGAGGATGGCTTTGTGATGCCGGTCGGTGCTTTAGGGGGCCGTGTACGGGAGCGCCTTTACATTGATGACTGCTTGCTTTTAACAGCAGAATTATTTCATCGGCTTGCTTTTTTCATTCTGAGCTGCAAGCCCATATCGTATGGCCGCTTCAAGCGTGTCGGTGTTCACATCCTTTAGAGCTTTAAACCGAATGCAATATCCGGTGACGCTCGCCTTGCCGAGTGTTTTCTTGTACGTTTTGACTAAGTGCTTCTTATCTTTGAGACCAAGAACATACACAGAGATTCCGGTTTTGTTTCCGCTCACACCAATTTGAAAGCACTCTCTACTTTTGCCATTGGCATATTTTATTGTGTGAAATCCATATCCAATCGTAGGGTTGGAAACAGTATGATTTTTGCTGTCTTTACCATCAAAGAACCACAATTTGCATTCTGGTGACACTTGAAGTGTGCGCCGATGCAACTCTCGCATGTCACTGCGTTTTGGCTCCGGTTGGCTGGCAATATACTTTTTGATTTGTTCTTGTACGTTCATATGTTCTGCTCCCCAGTTGCGCACACGAGATTATAAGGCGTTTAATCCTTATCGAGAACGTTGAAGCCGAGTTTGAACTGGCAGAACTCGATCGTAGGTGAGGCACCGCAAAGCAAATCCGACGCGGCGGAAGCCGGGAACGCTAAGGCGCAAATCATTGTGACGGGTCGGCGGGGGCAGAGCGCGCGGAAATGCCGAGCTTTTCGGAGATTTGGGCGACGCCGAGTTCGAGTTGCTGAACCTGCGTTTGCATCCCTCCGATTTCCTGGGCTTGCTGAGCCAGCTGCACTTTGATGGCTTCGGCGTCGGCTGTGTATGGGCTGTACTGGGCGATGAGCGCAGGCATGTCGTCGCGCGTGACGACGTTGTGGCCGAGCGAAAAAGCCATCAAGAGCATTCCGCCGAGACAGCCGGTGACTCCGAAAAACAGATGACGCCAGACGTGTTCTTTCAAAGGGCCTCCGGGCCGACGCGAGACAAACAAGAAATCGAAGAGCGAAAACGGGAAGACGAATACATCGCGCGGATGAAGCGCGCGATAGGAAGAAAACACGCAACCAACCTTTTTTTATGCAACACAGCGGCAGACTACTTGTGGGGTGGCTCGGTTGGTTCCGGCGCGCCACCGTTTTCGCCGGCGGATTTATACTGTGCGACGATGCGTGAAATGGCGCCGACAGCGCTGTGCAGAAAATTGAAGGCCCATGCGTAGAATTGGCTGCCGTTTGGACGCGGGGATGGCATGGCGGTGATGGCCGCGTTCGCGAGCGCCATAGCCAATGCGCCGAAGAAGACAGGATGCGACGTGTAGAGTTCTGCGATTGAGTGGAACATGCTGGGCTCCTGATTTCATCTTTGACTGCATGACGTCAGCTTGTCGCAACTATGTGGCAACTACCTGGATACGCTTACGCTTTTCTAATTGGAATCTAGCAATGCGGACAGCAACGCGGATCTAGCCGGTTCGCCGCCGACGGTATATTCACTAGGAATGTTGCTCTCTCTTGCTGTGCAGCCTGTTCCATCCTTTACTGGAGAGTGGATGAATTGCTGGCATTCGTCATGGCGCAGGAAAACTCTGCGACTGAATCGAGCAGCCTGTAATCAACGGCTTGCAGTCCGGCTTTTCCGGAATAATTGAAGTAGCCCTGCCCCCCTCTTTGGCCTATAATTCCGCTTGCCCCGCTCCTCACTGAAGGGAGAATTGCCATGAAACTAGCCCTGGCTTTCCTTGCCGCCCTGGTGTTTGCCGCTGTGCCTACTTTTGCATCGCCCACTCCGGAAACGCTTACAGCCTGCCTATATGCGCCCATCGGGTGCGGGCCAGCTAACGGCACAACTTTCTATACACCTTACCTGCCCACCTTACCTCACGGTCCTGGGACGCCGGTCATCTGGAGTCTACAGTTCACTGACACGAAGGACACCAGTTCGCTCCGTCAGACACGTGGTACATAGATGCGACGCTCAGCTCTGGAGACGTCTCCATGCACTTTGTCCATCCCATGATGACGGACTGCGCGCCCAGTCTTTCGTGTGGTCTTTATGCAGAGTTTCTCTGGCCTCAGACAGACGGGCCGTTCCCAGGCCATTCGCAAGGTTTTTTTGTAACCCTAACGATGTACGATGGTCTCGGCGATGAGATCGCCACGGAAAGCGCTAGCTTCACGATAGGAAACCCCTCGCCGGAACCTGCGTCTCTGCTCCTGCTTGGCACTGGCCTGCTGGCGTTTCCATTTGTTCGGAAACTTACCAGCTAGTGCGGGGACCCCATTTGGTGGAGTCGTTGGGCTCGGCTTGGGCGGCCTGAATTGCGGAGATGTTCGGCCCTGCATTGGCAAATGTGCCGGTGATCGCACAGCTCGCGAGCGACGTGAACGGCCCTTCGTACGAGTCGCCCGCCGCGCAGGTGGCATAATTCGACATTCCAAGCGCCGAGCTAACGGTGGACGGATTCAGGGCGTTCAGCTGCG
>Ga0126371_10000099_pt1 | contig 62777 bp, 58 predicted proteins | sample PanSoiMetaPlot_4_FD_110145 | JGI IMG/M metagenome (GOLD analysis project Ga0126371, IMG submission 110145) | Tropical forest soil microbial communities from Panama - MetaG Plot_4 | ecosystem: Environmental > Terrestrial > Soil > Tropical forest > Bulk soil | place: Panama | collected 2016-02-17
ACGCCGAGGTACTGCGGGTTCGAGTCGCGGCCGTTTCGGGTAGAGCCGACACCCTTCTTATGAGCCATTAGACCCTCACCCGACCTTCACGTCGGCGATCTTCACTTCGGTGAACTGCTGGCGATGGCCGGCATGGCGGCGGTACCCGGTGCGACGGGCGAACCGGTAAATCCGGATCTTCCGCGCCTTCCCGTGCCGCACCACCTCGGCCGTCACCTTCGCACCTTTGACCTTGGGCGTCCCGGTCTGAATCGTCTTCCCGTCCGACGTGAGGAGCACCTCGTCGAACGTCACCTTGCTCCCGGGCTCGGCATCGAGGAGCGGGACTTTGATCGTTCGGCCCTCTTCAGCCCGGAACTGCTGGCCGGCGGCCTTGAAAATGGCATACGTCATAGGGCGCGGAACCTAGTTGGGGTCATAGAGTTAGTCAAGCTCCGAGCGCAGCGAGGAGCTTGCCCTGAGCGCAGCGAAGGGCCTGCCCGGCACAGCGAAGGGCCTGCCCAGCACAGCGAAGGGCCTTCTCAAGCCACGGCGTACTGCTCAGTTACGTCCCGTCCGGCCGGCTTGGCCATCATCCGGAACTCATCCAGCCGCATCATCGGATCGTCCCGGACCTCGAGCTGGAGCCCCGTCTGCTTCTCCAATTGCCGCAAGAAGTTCGGCTCCTGCTCCACCAGGTAGATGGCCACCTCGGGGTGCAGCCGGACCGCCAGTTGGCGCTCCTTGTGGTCCGCCCCAGCGCGCTTGAGGGACCGCTCCATCCGGCGAACCACCACCTCGGGCCGGAAGACGCGCCCCGTCCCCGAGCAGGTCGGACACTCGGCCGTCATCGACTGCCAGAGCGACGGACGTACCCGCTGGCGGGTCATCTCGATCAGCCCCAGCTCGGACACCGCGTAAGCCTTGGTGCGCGCGCGGTCACGCCCCAGGTGCGTGCGGAGCTCATGGAGCACCTTGTCCCGGTTCCCCCGGGTCTCCATGTCGATGAAGTCCACCACGATGATCCCGCCCACGTCCCGGAGCCGCAGCTGCCGGGCCACTTCGCGAGCGGCCTCGAGGTTGGTCCGGAGGATGGTGCTTTCAGGGTCCTTCTTGCCGGTGTAGCGCCCCGTGTTCACGTCGATGGAGACGAGTGCTTCGGTGGGCTGGATGATGATGTAGCCGCCCGTCGGCAGGTCGACACGCTGGGTGAAGAGCCCCCGGATCTCGGTTTCGATGTCGTACTCATCGAAGAGCGGCGCCTCGTCTTGGTACAGCTTGACCCGGCCGAGCAGCTCGGGGTCGATCTGGCCCAGGTACTGCTCGATTTCGTTGTAGAGCTGCTTCGAGTCGACCAGAAGGCCGTCGACCTTGTCGGAAAACAGGTCGCGGACGATCCCCCGGGTGAGTGACGTCTCCCGCTGCACCAGAGCCGGGGCCCGCACCGACTTGCTCTTCCGGACGATCTTCTTCCAGAGACCGACCAGATGGTCGATTTCGCGCTTGCAGCTCTCCTCGGTCAGGTCATCGGCCACCGTGCGGATGATCCAGCCGCCCTCATCCTTGGGGACGAGGCGACTCACCATCTCGCGCAATTTCGCCCGCTGCTCGCGGTTCTCGATTTTCCGGGAGACGCCGACCTTCGACGCGTACGGCATGTAGACGAGAAAACGGCCCGGCAATGAGAGCTGTGCGGTAACGCGCGGACCCTTGGTACTGATGGGCTCTTTGATGACCTGAACGAGCTTGGTCTGACCCCGCTTCAGCTCGTCCTGGATGTTCGGGAGAGGTCGACGCCCGCGACGGCCACCACCACCGCCACCATTCCGGCCGCGTCCACCTTGCTGTTGCGGCTGTTGCTGGGCTTGGGGAGCGCCGTCGCCGTCTCCGGCTCCGTCGCCGTTCTGAGGCTCGTCGTCGACGTCCTCGGGCTCACCCGGCTCGTCTTCATCCTCCGACTCGATCAAGTCGGAAGCATGAAGAAAAGCGCTTTTCTCGGCACCGATATTCAGGAACGCAGCCTGAATACCGGGAAGTACCGCTTCTACTTTGCCGAGGTAGATGTCCCCGACGGAACGCCGGGCATCGGGACGATCGACCAGGAGTTCAACAAGGCGGTCGTCCTCGAGAATCGCCACGCGGGTTTCCCGCTGGCTTCCTGAGATGAGAATTTCTCGCTTCAAAGCACGAATCCTTTACGCCCCCGGTCGGCCAACAGCCCCCGGGGGTCCCAAGGTGGTTCCAGCAATTGCTCGATGAGGCAGAGCCTGAGAGATCGGAGTTAGGCGAGGGCAAATGAACCTGGACGCCCGCGGCGGTGGGCAGCTTGCGCGTCAGCGACGCGAACGGAGCCAAGGTTCGAAGCACGTTGTAAATGTAAGCGCCCTTGTGAGTTACGTCAATCAGGCTAGACTTCCTCGCGCCATGCGCGCCAGGACTGCATCCCCTACGAGCCCAACCCCTCCGGCGTTCCACTACCCACCCACCCGGAAGTCCAACCAGGTGGACGATTATCACGGGACCAAGGTCGAGGACCCGTACCGCTGGCTCGAAGAGGTCGACGCCGCCGAGACCAAGGCGTGGGTGGAGGCCCAGAACGGGGTCACCTTCAGCTTCCTTGAGGGCATCCCCCAGCGGGAGACCATCCATCGGCGCCTGACCGAGCTCTGGAGTTATGAACGCTTCGGCGTGCCGTCCCACCGGGCCGGGCGCTGGTTCTACTACCGGAATGACGGCCTGCAGAATCAGGCCGTCCTGTACCGGGCTGACTCCCCGGATGGCACCCCGACCGTTCTCCTCGACCCCAACCTGCTTTCTCCGGACGGCACCACCGCCCTCGGCGTAACGGCGATCAGCGAGGACGGACGGCTGCTCGCCTACTCCATCTCCGAAAGCGGATCCGACTGGAACGTGATCAGGGTTCGCAACGTGGACACCGGCGCTGACCTGGCCGACCGGCTCGAGTGGGTGAAGTTCTCGTCGATCGGGTGGACGCACGACGGCCGGGGGTTCTTCTACAGCCGGTATCCGGTTCCCGCGGCGGATGGCGACCCGCTTCTGGAGGTCAACAAGAACCACAAGCTCTACTACCACAGCCTCGGCACCACGCAGGAAGAGGACCGCTTGATCTGGGAGCGCCCCGACGAGCCCGATTGGGGTGTGAGCGCCGAGGTGACCGAGGACGGGCGGTATCTGGTGATGTCGATCTGGGTGGGGACGGACCGGCGGAACCGCCTCTACTACATCGATCTCGACATTCCGGGGAAAGTCGTCCAGCTCCTCGACGCTTTCGACGCGGCGTGGGGATTCATTGGAAACGATGGACCCGTGTTCTACCTCGTCACGGACAACGATGCGCCTCGCCGGCAGGTCGTGAAAATCGACACACAGTCTGCAGACCTCACGCCGCGCGTCATCGTGCCCGAACAGGAGGAGGCACTCGAGTCGGTCCACCTGTCGCACGACGTCCTGGTGACCGGCTACCTCCATCACGCGCATGCCCGACTGCGACGATTTCGCCTTACCGGCGAGGAGCTGGCCCCGATCGCGCTGCCGACCCTCGGTTCGGTCACCGAGCTGTCGGGGGAACGGCGCTCCCCCACCCTGTTCTTCGCCTTCACGTCGTTTCTCACGCCCACGGCCATTCTGTCGCACAACGTGGAGGCCGGCGAGACCCGCGTCTGGCGCGCGCCCGCCGTGAAGTTCGACGCCGCCCGGTACGAAACCACTCAGGTGTTCGTCCGGTCAAAGGATGGAACCGAGCTTCCCATGTTCTTGGTAGGCGGCCGGGATCTCCCCAGGGACGGCACCGCGCCCGTCTACCTGTACGGTTACGGCGGGTTCGGTGTGAACATGACGCCCGCGTTTTCCGCCGGCATCATCGGCTGGCTGGAGCTCGGCGGCGTCTTCGCCATGCCGGTGCTCCGGGGCGGCAACGAATACGGCGAGGGGTGGCACGAAGCCGGGATGTTCGAGCGGAAGCAGAACGTGTTCGACGACTTCTTTGCGGCAGCCGAATGGCTGATCGCCGGAAATTTCACGCGCCCCGGGCGTCTCGCGATCGGCGGTGGGTCGAATGGCGGACTTCTGGTGGGCGCGGCCATGACTCAGCGCCCCGAACTCTTTGGCGCCGCGCTTCCGGCCGTCGGCGTGATGGACATGCTCCGCTTTCACCGGTTCACCATCGGGTGGGCCTGGGTCTCCGAATACGGCTCGGCCGACGACGCGGCCCAGTTCCCGGCGCTCCTCGCCTACTCTCCCCTCCACAATCTCCGGCCTGGGACACGCTACCCCGCAACGCTGGTGACGACAGCCGATCATGACGACCGGGTGGTCCCGGGGCACTCGTTCAAGTTCGCGGCGGCCCTTCAGGCGGCCCAGGCGGGACCAGCCCCCGTCATGATCCGCATCGAGACCAAAGCCGGCCATGGGGCCGGGAAGCCGGTGGCCAAGATGATCGACGAACAGGCCGACCGCTGGGCCTTTCTAGTGAAGGTGCTCGGCGCCGCGTAGCTTGTTGCACCATGGCCAAAGTTACCTGCTCCCTCTGCGGCACAACCGTCGAATCCCGCACCCTGGTCGGGTCTCAGAAGCTCGAGCCCGCCATCGTGAACCTCATCAAGCGGGACCGCCCCGAGTGGCCCGGGACACGGGGGATCTGCCAGAACTGCCGCGAGCAATACCAGGCCAAGAAGTTTCTGGGTTACCTCGAAGACGAGTTCGACAAGATCTCGGAAATGGAGAAGGGGCTGGTCACCCGGCTCGCGCACCGTGGGCGCGTGAGTCGTCTGGTGAATCAGGAGTTCGAAGCACAGATGACGCTCGGCGAGCGCGTGGCCGACCGGGTAGCGCAGTTCGGCGGGAGCTGGACCTTCATCGGGCTGTTCAGTGGAATCCTGATCGGCTGGATGACCCTCAACTCGGCCCTGCTGCTCAAGAAGCCGTTCGACCCCTATCCCTACATTCTGCTGAATCTGGTGCTCTCGGCACTCGCCGCGTTACAGGCGCCGGTGATCATGATGAGCCAGAATCGGGCGTCGGAGAAGGATCGGATGCAGGCGAAGCAGGACTACGAGATCAATCTGATGGCGGAAATTGAAATTCGAGACCTGCACGACAAGCTCGACTCACTGCGTTTTAAGCAGTGGCACGAGCTCTGGCACCTGCAGCAGCGGCAGCTCGAATTGCTCGAGCACTTGCACAAGGAGTTGTCGCACCCGGAAGAGCAGACGATCGAGCCCGGGCCCTACAATCCGCCCGAATTGTGAATGCGGAGTGTCGAGTGCGGAGTGCGGAATGATACCACTCCGCATTTCGCACTCCGAATTCCGCACTTGCTTCAGTCGATCAGGTCTCCCAGCAGCTGCCGCGCGATGACGATGCGCTGAATCTCGCTCGTCCCTTCCCCGATCTCCCCGATCTTCGCATCGCGCATCATCCGCTCCACCGGATAGTCGGTGGTGTACCCGTAGCCGCCGTGGAGCTGGACCGCCTTGGTCGTCGCCCGCATCGCCATCTCTGACGCGTAGAGCTTGGCCATCGCGGCCTCCCGCTTGAACGGGCGCTTGTGCTGCTTGAGCCAGGCGGCGTGATAGACCATGTGCTTGGCGCACTCGATCTCCGTCGCGATGTCCGCGATGGCGAAGTGCACGCCCTGGAAGCTCGCGATGGGTCGCCCGAACTGCTTCCGCGTCGACGTGTAGGCGAGGCACTCCTCGAGGGCCCCTTCGGCAACGCCGAGGGAGACCGCGGCCATGCCGATGCGACCGCCGTCCAACGTGTGCAGGAACTGCCGGAACCCGTTGTTCAACGGACCCAGCACGTTCTCCTTCGGGACGATGGCGTCCTGGAAAATCAGCTCGCGGGTATCGGATGCACGCCAGCCGAGCTTGTCCTCTTTCTTTCCCGCCGAGAACCCCCTCGTCTTGGGAAGAGACTCATCATGTCCCATCCCAACTCGCTTCGCCTCGGCCAGGTCAGCCGTGTCCTTCGTCACGATGAACGACGTGATGCCGTGCGTCTTCTTCGCGGACGGATCGGTCCGTGCAGTGGCGACGAAGATCTCGCCCACGCCGCCATGGGTGATGAAGATCTTGGAGCCGTTCAGGACGTAGTGATCGCCCTTGTCCACCGCGACGGTACTGGTCCCACCCGCGTCCGAACCCGCGCCCGGCTCCGTCAGCCCGAACCCACCCAGCACCCTCCCCGCAGCGAGGATCGGGACGAGGCGCTTCTGCTGCTCCGGGGTCCCGAAATCCATGATCGGCGAGGTGCCGAGGGTGGTGTGGGCGGAAATGGTGATGGCGTGGCTGGCGTCGACCTTGGCCATCTCATGGATGACGATGGTGTAGGCGAGGTAGTCCATTCCTGAACCACCGAGCTCCTCGGGCCATGGGATGCCGAAGAGGCCCAGGTCCGCCATCTGCTTGACGTTGTCCCAGGGGAACCGGGATTCGAGGTCATACGCGCGGGCAGTGGGGCGGACCTTGGTGCGGGCGAAGTCACGCACCATTTCACGGACCTGCAGGTGCTGTTCGGAGAAGTACAGTTCGTCGTGCATTCTGAAATATAGACAGGTCGACTACCTTTTTGCCCGTGAAATCCTGGGTCCCCGCCTTCGTACTGCTCGCCCTGGCAGCCGGTTGCCACGATTCCGTGACGACCGTAATCAACCGCACCGGCGGGCCCATCCTCGTCCCGGTCGATTCTGGATACGACTTCTCACTGTTCGTCACCGCTCCACCGGGGGACACGAGCCGTCTGTTCGTGGTGGAGCGGCCGGGCCGGATCCTGATCCGCAAGCATGGCGTCCGGCAGGATTCGGCCTTCCTGAACCTGACGGCGCTCACCGGCGGGGCGTCGGAATACGGCGTCTACAGCATCGCGTTTCATCCCAACTACGCCACGAATCACTACTGCTACGTCTACTACGTCGACAACAACGGCGCGACACAGGTGAGCCGCTTTACGGCGGACAGCACGTTCGACCACGCCGACCCCGCCTCCGAGCACTCGTTGCTGAATGTCCCCCAGGCGCCGCAGGCGGTGCTGTATGGCGGGCTCGTGGCCTTCGGCCCCGACGGGAAGTTCTACATCGCGGTTGGGGACGGCGACGCCGACGTCGATACGGCGGAAACGAGCCTCTCGCAAGACAGCTTGAAGTACCAGGGGAAGCTGCTGCGGGTGGACGTCGATGCCGGAGACCCCTACGGCATTCCCGTCGATAACCCATATGTGGCACGCGCGGGCTGGCTGCACGAGATCTGGCAGCTCGGGTTGCGGAACCCATGGCGCTGGAGCTTCGACCGGAAAACGGGAGACGTGTGGATCGGCGACGTCGGACAGCACGTCTGGGAGGAGATCGACTATCTCGCCGCCGGCGCGAAACCCGGAAACAATTTCGGGTGGCCGCTGATGGAAGGGGATGTCTGTTACCGTACCCTATGTGACACGGCGGGACTGGTGAGGCCGGTCTTCGAGTATCCTCACAACCCCGCGTGCGCAGTCACCGGCGGCTACGTCTATCGGGGGAAGGCTTCTCCAAGTCTGACCGGCGTCTACTTCTACGGCGACTACTGCGCCGGCTGGGTACGCGGATTGAAGAATGATGGAGGTACGCTCGTGGACGCGTTCACGCCCCTGGAGGCGCCCCTCATCAACGACAATGTGGTCTCGTTCGGAGAGGATGCGTCGGGCGAGGTCTACGTGGTCATGGCCTCGGGAAGAATCTACCGCATCTCGCAGTAGTCGCACCCCGCGCACTGCTCCAGTCGTTCTCCGAAATAGTCCAGCAGCATCCGCCGGCGGCAGGCGCGTCTCAGGAGATACGTCTTCATCGCCGTCGCAATGCCGGGCCACTTCAGATCCCCGTCCCGCCAGAACACGCGACACTCGGCTGGCCCCCCGTCGCGCCCCGCCCGGCCTGCCTCCTGGTAGTAGCCGTCGAGGGTGTGAGCCGGTCCCCAGTGGAGGACCGATCGGACGTCAGGCTTATCGATCCCCATGCCGAACGCCGTCGTCGCCACGACTGCACCGACCTGATCATTCAGGAAGGCATTGAGCGTCTCCCGGCGCACCCGGGCCGTCAGGCCCGCATGATAGGGCGCGGCCTTGAGACTCCTGAGCAGGAGCGCGCGGGTGATCAGCTCCGTGAGTCGACGAGTCGGCGCATACACGATCGTCGCGGCTGTCGCCCCGCGCACGTGGTCCGCGATCTTGCCGAAGCGCGTGGGATCGTCCCGCACGAGCTCGGTCGTGAACCGCAAGTTCGGCCGGTCGAATGACCCGACGATCTCGACGCCACCCTTGAGCCGCAGCACCCGCGTGATCTCGGCACGAGCCGACACCGTCGCGCTGCCGGTGACGGCGATCGTGGGTGGGTCTCCCAACAGATACCGGTACTTGCCCAGCAAGCGATACACCGGCCGGAACTCGTGCCCCCACTCGGTGATGCAGTGCGCCTCATCGACGGCGAGCAATGCTGGGCGAATGCCCCAGGCGGCGAAGCGGCGGGTGAGGGAAGGTAGCCGCTCGGGCGCGCAGTAGAGGAGGCGCACCAGTCCGGCCCGCACCGCGTCGAGGACCGCGTGCCGGCGCTCGAGGGTCTGCGTGGAATTGATGTAGGCCGCCGCCACGCCGCGTCGTCTCAGCGCCCCGACCTGGTCCTGCATCAGCGAGACGAGCGGTGACAGGACGATGGTCAGGCCGCTTGTCATGAGCGCCGGGATCTGAAAGCAGAGACTCTTCCCCGCTCCGGTCGGCAGAATGGCGAGCACATCCCGCCCCGAGAGCACGGGGCCCAGGACCCGGACCTGGTTCGGCCGGAAGCCGCCATATCCCCAGTGGGTGGCCAGGAGTGCCCGGGCCCGGCCGAGACCCCCGGCGAATTGGGTCATCCACCAAGAAAAACCCCGCTCGTCCTGGAGCGGGGTCTGGTTACCGCGATACCGGCTCGATTTACGCGAGATCGTCCAGTGGCACGCCGTCCCGCACCAGGACCAGGATGGCCGCCTGGGGCACGACGAGGTAGGTCTTGCCTTCGAACGTGATCTCCACCGCTGCCTTCCTGAAGAAGAGCGCGTAGTCGTTCAGGCGCGCCTGCATCGGGAGGTACTTCACATCACTGGACCGGATTTTCCAGGGCTCGTCGTCCATGGACGCGGGTTCCGCCATCGGCGAACCGGGACCGGTCGCGACGATCCTGCCTCCCTGCACCTGCCGGCCCTCGAGCGCAGTGGCCGGCAGATAGAGGCCCACATTGGTCCGTTCCTCCCCCTCCTGGGGAAGGACGAGGACGCGATCCCCGACGACGATCAGTTTCTTGGCACCGTCATCCATCAGGCGCAGAACCGGTCGAATGCGCCGCTCAGGTCGGCGGCGATGTCCGAAGGCGTGCGGCCTTCGATGTTCTTCCGTTCAAGCATGAAGACGAGCTTCCCATCCTTGAATAGCGCAATTTGCGGAGATGACGCCGGGTAGGGCGCGAAATAGCTTCGCGCCCGCGCGGTGGCTTCAGCATCCTGGCCCGCGAACACCGTCAACAGACGTGCCGGCTTCCTGGTGCCGCGCAGGGCCATCGCCGTGGCGGGGCGAGCCCGACCGGACGCGCAACCGCACACGGAGTTCACCACCACCAGCGTGGTGTCCGCCGGCTTCGCCATCACTTCATCCACCCGTTCGGGCGTCCGCAGTTCTTCGAAGCCGAGGCGCACGAGCTCTTCGCGCATCGGCTGAACCAGGTTCGGATCGTACATCGGGACGTGCAGATTGCTCATCATGGTCTCTGAATTGGGGTCCGAATCTTACTTCCTTCCGCTTGTAACCGGAGCCGCCGGAGCATTGTTCCCCCCGTCGTTGTCCGGCACCAGCAGCCCTTTCGACACCAGCTGCGCCGCCAGCACCGTCTGAATGACGGACGTGACGTTGTTGGTGACGGTTCCAGCTGCCCCTCCCGCGTCACCGCCGGAGATCGTCACCAGCTTCGACTGAGCCAGCGCGTCCGCGATGGCGGGTGCGATCTGAGGCAACATCTCGATCTGCCGGTACCGGAAGTAACTCTCGCCACCCGCCTTGATCGCTTCATTCACCTTCTTGATGCTCTCGGCCTGGGCCTCGGCGATCTTAGTGATGCGAATGGCCTCGGCGTCCGCGGTCGCCTGCGCGTCGATCCGGATCTTCTCGGCATCCGCCTTGGCCTGCGCGATTTGCGTGGCGTCGAGCTCCGCTTCCCGCTGCTCGCCCAGCGCGACCTGCTTCTTCGCCGTCGCCTGCGCGATCAGCGCGGCGTTCGCCGCCTTGGTCTGTTCGAGCTCGCGCTCCTTGTCGGAAATCGCGCGCTCGGCGTCGAGCTGCGCCTCCTTCGCGCGGCGCCCTTGCTGGGCCGAGACGATGTCGGCATTCGCCTGCGCCTCGGCCGCCGATTGCCGGCGGCGCGCGTCGGCAACTTCCGACTGCACGACTTTGATGTTGAGCGAGTTGAAGATCAGACCCAGATCGGTGAGCTCGCGCGAGCAGGCCTTCCGGATGATGACGGACAGCGGATCATCGTCGTCCTCCGAACTCGCCGCCGCGACCAGATCGGTCCCCGCCGTGATCGGCGCAGGCAGGTTGGACGGGCCGGCGGTCTTGGCCGAAAAGAGCTGGTCGTGCGTCAACAGGTTGATGGCCCGCCGACCCGAGCTCGAGAGCAGATCGGTGAGCGTGCTGAGCTGATCACCATCGGACTTGGAGAAGAACCGGTTGGCGGCCGTCTTGATCAAGATGTCTGTGTCGCCGACCGACACGATCGCGCTCGCGAGCACCCGCACCTTGATGGGGCGCGGCGTGCCGCTCGTATCCAGGTCCGCCGTCTGGTCCGTGATATCCAGGTCGACGTTGATGACCTTGGAGGAGAGCGTCGTCCCCGTGGTGAGCAGGGGAATTTCCTTCGACTTGCCCGGGCCGCGATACGTGACCGTCGCCCCATGAATCCAGCTCACCAGCCGGATCTCACCGGCCGCGACGTCCCGGAGAAACGTGGACACGATGAGCGGGACCACCACGAGCACGCCCACCACCACCCCGCCGATCACCATCCAGTTCTGCATGCCGTGCTCCTGTTGGGGACTCAGTCCTGGGTGCGACTCACCACCACGCGATGCCGGGCGCTGTCCACGTCTTTCACGAAGAGTGTGTCGCCCGCGCGCACCTTCGGCCCCGAGCGATCCTCGGGACTCAGGGTGCCAAGCAGCTGAACAATCTGACCGTTGAGTTCGACCGACACTAGCCCTTGGCCCTGTGCGTCGAATCCCGTGACCACCTGCGCCTCGTCACCCAGCGTCGCCTCGAGGGTCAGCGCAGGCTCCGACGCAAACTTCGAAAGGAAATTGAAGAGCGGACGAACGAGAATGCTTTCGAAGACCACTCCGCCCACCGCAGCGAACGCGATGAGGATCGGGCCGCCGAAGACCCCCTTGAGCAGGAAACCGGTGGCGCCGAACCCGAGGACGAGACTGAACAGCACGCGGGGCGAGAGGATGGTGAGGAACGCACGGGAAACTCTCGCGATTCCGACGTTGATGCCGTGCGCGTGCTGGGCACCATGCTGGACCGAGTGACCCTTCCCCCCCGATTTGATCACACCATGAGAGTGACCATGTCCGTGACTGTGGCCGACGTGACCGCCGGGATGGAGACGGTGCCCAAGGCCGGAGACACCCATGGCGAGGAGGCCGATGCCCCCCAGGGCCAAGGCGAACGTGTAGGGGTCCATGTGGTGGGAAAACTACAGGCTTTGGATTGGGTGTGAATCAGGGTGGAAAACCACGCCGGTTTCCGTTACCTGAGCGTGACGAGCTGCTCCGGCGCCGGCTCGGCACAGCAGAACCAGGACTCGCTCAACCGGGGTACCGGAACCACACTCGGCGTTGTGGGGCGCGGGGATACGGGGTTTCCGTCACGAATCGTGACCGCCGCCGACCGTATCCTTTCCACAATTACTTCCGGCTCTGCACCCTCGCTGTTGCCCTGCTCCATCAGTTTAGTCACGGTTGCGCAGAGGGCGTCCACGCGTGGGTCCGGGTGGGTCCAGCGGTACCCAAGCCGGCCCGGTTCGAGGGGGCCGAGGAAAGGCCTGATGGCTTGGCGCTCCAGGAGACCCGATCCGGGAGGAATCAGGAGCCGGATGGTCAACTGGATCGGATCGATATGCCAGATGAGTCCCTGCGCCACGACGAATTCCACGAGATCCACATAGTCGTCGAGCGTGGTCCACGGCGTGAACGCCACCAGCGAAGGACGCAGGGTGAGGCCCGCTTCGCGAGTCAGCCGGAGCGCTTCGAACACGTCGGCGCGGACGTGGCCCTTTTCCAGGTGCTCGAGAACGGTATCGCTCAGCGACTCGACGGCGGACACGACGAAGAGCGCGCCGGCGTTCACGAGCTCCGGCAACAGCGCCCGGTGCTTCAAGAGGTGCTCGACCTTGGCCGTGAAATCGAACGTCACGTCCGGGAACTCACGGTGGAGCGCCTGCGCCAGCTTCCGTGCGTGTCCCGGTCCGTTCAGAAAATCGGGATCGCCGAAGGTGATGTGCCCCGCTCCGGCCGCGACCTGCGCGCGAATGTCCGCGAGCACCGTCTCTACCGGGATCGCGAAAAACCGGCCGTCGTACACGGGCGGGATGGGACAATGGCGACAGAGGTGGAGGCAGCCCCGGCTCCCTTGCACGTACCCGGCGGGCACGCTCCGGTCGCCATGCTCGAGCGTCACGTAGTGATCGAGTGACGGCAGGCCCTCGCGGAACGGCACCGGGAAGTCGAGCCGGCGAAGCACTGGCTCCTGAGGGACTGCACCTCCCGTCAGCCGGGCAACCAGGGCCTCTTCGCTCTCCCCTGCCAGTACCCAATCCGCGATGCCGTCGAGCAGATACTCCCGGTTCAGCCACGCGTAATGCCCGAAGAATCCGATCTCCACGCCGGGATGGAGCTCCTTCGCCACCTCGGCAGCTTCCACTCCGACCCGTAGCGCGGTGTGCATCGGGACCGAGAAGACGATGACTTCCGCCCGACGGGCCACGGCCGGCGTCAGGATGCCTTGGGCGAGGTCGAGCTGTGCGGGATGGAAGCCTGCGCGGCGGAGAAATGCCGCCGCCTGCGCCGTCGCGAGCGGCTGATGGCCGAGCTCGTAACAGGACACGAGCAACACGGCACCGGCCTCACGGATCATCGAGGTTTGACGAACCGCAGCACGAAGGCAACTCCGAGGCATCCCACGGCAGCCCACACCAGCTCCAACCGGTGGAGACTCATACCGACAAGTCCCACGAGGAGCCCAACGCCGCCCACGGCCGCCTTGATGTGCACCATTCGCCCCGGGCGGCCTTGCTCCGGCTGGGGCGGGAGGTCACTCGATGACGAGGGTGAAGTCATTCGGCCCCCCGAAAGCGAGCGCACCGTGATAGTCCGCGAGGATGGCGTTCATCAGTTCCGTGTTTGCGCTCTGCAGCTCGAGCCCGAGCAGCGGCTGGCCGGGGGACAGAGGATTCCCCTGCGCCGTTCCCAGGAGCGACCACCGGTACTGCACGTCCTGATACTGGAACTGGAATCCCTTCGGGAGGGACTGCACGAACCAGGGCGGCACCTGACCGAACGTCCCGCTCGGCGGGAAGCTGTCATGGGACGCGTACACGTCGTACGCCGCACCCCGGATGACGTCGTAGTCCGACAGAACCTTGGCGGCGTTGGCGCGGACCTTTACGACCCGCATCAACGGGATCGCGATGTTCGCGAGGATCCCCACGATGATGAGGGTGACGAGGAGCTCGATCAGCGTGAACCCGCGACGGCCGTGATTCACGGCTTCCTCCGTTGCAGCGATCGATAGGCGGACGCGAACGGGGTCAGGGGATCGCCATGCCGGTACGTCACCGATCCGGTGTCGAGGTTCGCGACGATGCTCCACATCGTGTCCGACACGGCGTAGTGCAGGCCCTGCCACTCCACACCCACCTGCGTCAGGTTCGCGGGGTAGGCGCCGTGGGCGCTCCGGTACGCCTCGATCGCCTCGGCGGCGATGTAGATCCGGAACCTGGTGGACGCATCCTGGTCGGCGGCGGTCAACTTCGAAGCCGCCGGGCCCGTGTTGAAGACGTTCCAGGCGGTGAGGCCGAGAAAGACCGGCGTGAGTCCCAGGAGCAGCGGCACTTTGCTCTTTTTCTTCTTGCGGGCCTTCTCCGCATCGGCCTTGATCTGCTTCGCGTCGTCCACCTTCTGCTGGACGATCGATTTGACCAGGTCGGCGGCAGCCTTGGGCTGAGTGAACCCGCGGGGGCGGTCGGTCATTTCTTGAGAAATTTGGCGATCGACGCGCGGAAGTCGGCGGTGGCGCGGCTGGCAGCGTTCACATCCGCCGAGAGCCTGATGCCGGCCTCGAACGACACGCCGTCCAGCTGATAGAACTGCCGCTTCGTGAAGGCGAGCGCCGTCGGGCTCGAGTCCGCGATGGTCCGGAGGAGGTCCCCGACCTGCTCTTCACAGTCGGAGTCCTCATACACGCGGGACACGAGACCCACCGCGTGTGCTTCCGCCGCATTGAGCAGATGTCCCGTGGCGGCCAGGTCGAACGCGACCTTCTCCCCCACAGCCCGTTTCAGCATGTTCATGACGAGCGCCGGCACAAATCCTCGTTGCACTTCCGGGTAGCCAAACTGCGCCGTTTCGGAAGCGAGCACCAGATCACACGCCGTGGCGAGCCCGCAGCCGCCGGCCAACGCCCGGCCCTGCACCACCGCCACGACCGGCTTCGGCAACGCCCGCATCTTGATGAAGAGGCTCCCGAACTGGAGCGCGGCCGCCCGGTTCTGCTCCACCGTCCGGCCGGCGGACGCCAGGAGCTCGTTCAGGTCCATGCCGGCGCAGAAATCCTTCCCCGCCCCGCGGAGCGCCACCAGGCGGACGCCCGCGTCCAGATCCGCGCGGTCAAGCAGCTCCGCCAACGCGTTCATCATCGGGGTGTCGATGGCGTTCTTCTTGTCCGGGCGGTTCAGCGTGCCGGTCAGAATCCCGTCGGCCAGATCGACGAGAACGCGGTCGCTCATTGGGGCACCTTGATCTTCATGCGCAGCAGCGCGGTGGAGAACACCTTGCCCTGCGCGTCGGTTTTCAGAGAAATCGTCCCACCACCATCCAGTGCGCCATGCAGGAGAAAGTTGAGCGCCTTGAGATTGGGGAGCTCGAACCGCTCCACCGGTCCCGTGATCACGCCTTTGAAATGCCGGCGCACCCGGGCCGCCGTGACTTGCTTCACCAAGAGCGGATAGTGCTTCGCCTGCTTCGCGATGAGCCCCACGTTCGCCGTGTCGCCTTTGTCCCCTGAACGGGCATGGGCGATGTCCACCAGGGCCGTCAGCGACGGCTGTCTCTTCTTCATACGCGCACCAGATCGACGCACGCCGTCACCTCACGCTTGTCGAGGAGAGCGGGCCAGTACGCCACGATCTCCTCCGGTTTGGGGCGCCCGCCGGCGAAGCCGGTCACGGATGGCGGTCCGTTCAGGATCAGCGGCGCAATCTCCCGGGTGAACCGGTCGACTGGTTCCTGGTCCGCCGCCCGCACCCCCACCCGCAGCTGCACCTCGGCCAGGTCCGCGCTCGGCGGACCGGCGAGCGGTCCGTGCGTCGCGTCGACGCCCACGAATTCGGTAAGCACCGTCTCGAACGAAAGCCCGAGGTCCTTCAGCCGCTGCCGGAGCACCCGGTCCGCCGCCTGCGCCTTCTTGTAGGCATCGGGCCAGGAGTACACCAGCGTCCCGACGGCCTTGTACCCGTAGAAGTACGCACAAGACACCTTGAACTTGTCGGTCGCCGGTTTCCCTTGGATTCCGGAGAACTCGACCCGGTCCTTGCCCTGTTGCTTGAGCTGAATCGTCGTGAAATCAGCCACGCAGTCCGGAGTGATGTACGAATGCGGGTCCCCCATTTCGTACACCAGCTGTTCCGTCACCCCCGCCGCCGTGATGGCGCCACCCGTCCTCGGGTGCTTGATGATCGCGAAGGACCCGTCGGGACGGGCTTCGACGATCGGGTAGCCGATGTTCGCCAGGTCCTTCACCCGGCCCCAGTCGGCGAGGTCGTTCCCGCCACTCGACTGCGCGCCGCATTCGATCGTATGTCCCGCGACCGTTCCCGCGGCCAGGCGGTCCCAGTCATCGGCCCGCCAGCCGAACTCATGCATCAGGGGCCCCAACGTGAGGCCGGTGTCGGTGACCCGCCCGGTGATCACGATGTCGGCGCCCTGGCGCAGTGCCTCGACCACGGGCGCGGCACCGAGATACGCGTTGGCCGACCGCACGCTCGCGCGGACATCGGAGAACGGGCGACCCGTGTCCAGATTGGCGAGGGGATGGCCGGCTGCGAGCAGCTGATCCAGCCGCGGCAGCAGGTCATCGCCCGTCACGACGCCGATCGTGAGGTTCCCCGCCAGTCCCTGTTTCCGTGCGACCTGCGCGACCGCCTCCGCGCACGCCCGGGGATTCACGCCGCCGGCGTTGCTCGTCACCTTCACCTTGCGCTTCACCAGCTCTGGCAGGATGCGCTCCATCAGCGGGATGAAGTCTTTCGCGTAGCCGAGGGACGCGTCGCGCGACTTCTGCTTCTGCATGATGGACATCGTCACTTCGGCGAGGTAGTCGAGCATCAGGTAGTCGACCGGGCCGCCGGTGAGCTGGCGATACGGGGCCTCGAGCCAGTCGCCCCAGAAGCCCTGGGCGCCCGCGACGCGAACGACGGGTTTCGTCATCGAGCCCCCGCTCCCATCACGACGCGCCGTTCGGCATCCGACGATCCCGGCACCGTCACCCGGGCGTCGAGCAGTGGATGAAACCCATCCGGAAGGGCCGGTACGTTCACGCCATCCGTTTCGATTGCCGAGCGGCCACCAGCCACCACGGCGATCGGGCGGCGAGCGGCGTTGCCCGTCGCACTCGCGCTATCCATGAGGAACCGGACTCGCACCGTCGCCTCCCAGGGTTCCGCGTGGTCGATGAGCGCGAGTGCCGGGAAGAGCTCGATGAGTGCGGGAGTGCCGGGCACTCCCGCCGGCAGGCCGAATGACTGCCGGCCTACCGCGTAGTTGAGCGGAGCGTCGTTGAGATGTTGCCCGGCCGTATCGTACACGGTGACTCCGAAGTCAGTGAACCGTCCCCACTGCGCCCGCGGCATCTCCACATCGACTTCCGCCCGTGCCGCCCACCGGGGCACCGGGACGGCGATCGACTCCGCCGGCGTGCCTCGCCCCGACACCTGGATATCACGCTCGGCGCCGATCACGCGGACCGACAACGTGCCGTTGATGCTCGACGACGTCGCATTCGACACCTCGATCCCGTTCCCCGTCACCTCGAGCGACGCCGGGCTCAGCTCGGCATGCACATCCACGTTGGTGGCGTTCAGCGGCGGCGCCGTCACGTCCAGCTCGTAGACCCCCGGAACCAGATCTTCGCCCCGAACCCGGAAGGCCGCCCACGGCGCAGCGTCGGGACCGGTGTCGGCCTTGCCCCCATCGCGGAACGGTCGCCCCGGCGGCTCGTAGAGATGGACCGTCGCGGCATCCGAGGGACTGGAGCCGCGTACCGCGATCGACAGCGTCGCACCCGGCGTGGGTACGAGAAGGAAGTAGCGGTGCACCTGTGAAGGCGCGATGCGGCGGTGCAGGTCGGACAGCGCGCCCCGCGTGAGATCGTAGGGCACCACCACTGTGTTCTTCAGCGTGAAGAGGGCCCCGGCCAGCGTATCGTCCGGGACGGACGCCGTGACGGTGCCGACGTAGACGCCCGGAGTCGTCAGGCGTCGCGGGTCCATGGGCACCACAAGGTCGATACCCCGCGGATCTGAGGTCAACACCGGAGGTACGGACATCCAGGACGCATCGTCCTTGAGCTCGAACCGGGCCGGGCGGAACCCATCCACGTGCGCGATCCGGAAGCGCGCAACGGTGTCACCGGGGCCCAGGCCGTCGCGCCGGAATCCGCCGGACCGGCCCTGATCGGCGACGATCTCGTACCGCGCGCCCTGATGACCGGCGACCAGCCAGCGGTACGCGGCCTCGAGGCGGGGTGTTCCGGCGCCGTCATCCAGCGAAGTCCATCCCGTCATGGGGGCCGCGGTGGCACGCAGTGAGGCGATGAGGTCGGCGGCCGTCACGTGGCGCTGCTCCTGCGCCATCCCCGAGAGCAGCCGGGCCACAAGTCCGGCGGCATACGGCGCCGACATGCTGGTGCCGACTTTGATCTCGTGTCCGGTGTCCCAGCGCGGCACCGTGGAGTACGCCACGCCGGGCGTAACGATGTCCGGTTTCCCAGCGTTGCCGCCTCGGGAGCTCCAATCTCCCATGACGTCAGGCGCGGGAATTTCTCCCGGCACCGTCGGCCTCGCGAACGCGCCGGGCAGCAGCGACCCGACGGCCAGCACCAGATCGGCGGAGCCGGGATAACTCAGCGTGGAGAGCCCGGGACCGTCGTTGCCCGCGCTCACCGCCAGCACGACGTCGGGATGGGTCTGCAGGAACTCGTTCACCACGGAATCGATCACCACTTTGCCGTCGTGCTCGTCTCCGACCCCGAAGCTCATCGACAGGACGAGCGGCAGGCCGCGTGCGGCCGCATACGCTGCCGCGTAGCGCATCGCGCGGATCATGGAGCCGTTCACGGAAATCCCGCCCCGCGCGTTGTTCGCGATCTTGAGGGCCAGGATCTGCGCGCCCGGTGCGACGCCGTCGAATCCTGCGACGTTGTCGATGTTGTGGCCCGCCGCGATCCCCGCGACATGCGTCCCGTGGGCCAGGTTGTCCCCGACGATGTCGAGAACCGGCGCGCCATTCACCTCGGCAAAGTTCGCCACCAGCGTAATGGGCCTGGTACCCAGGGCGATGGTCTGCCGGCCCTCCCGATAGTCGTGGAGCGCCATCTCGTCTTCGAAGGAACCGTTCAGGTTGGAGTCGATGAAGGCGACCCACCCGTCGGTGGCGTGGACCACGACCACCGGAAAGACATCCGTGTTGTCCCCGTCGCCATTCAGGTCGCCACCAGGTACCGGGCCGAGGGCGATTTCGCGGAGAAAGCCGCCGTACCAGGTGTTCGAGACCGCCATTCGGCCGATCCGCCCGGCCCCGACGAAGGTGTGGCTCCCAAACGCCATCCGATTGCCGTCCGGCGAGAACGGAGTCAGCGTGATCCGTCCTTCTCCCGAGAAGTCCCGCTCCTCGATGACCTTGGGCGCGCCCGTACTCGTCGTGATCAGCCCGGCAACGCCCGGATCGACGCCGGTGTCGAGAATTCCGATGATCACGCCGCGACCATCGTACGTGGGATGAGCAGCCGCAAAGCGATCCACACCCGCACTCCGCAGGGAAAGCATCCCGGCGAGGTAGGCGGCCGCGGGAGACATCACGGGCCGCAGGCCGGGCATGGCATCAGCGGGAACAGGAGCGGGGACCGGTTCGGCGGACGGGGATACCGCGGGAGCAGCGGGCGTGGTACGCGGCGTGACGTCCGATGTCGGCCGGGCTCCGGCGCAGGCCATCGCAAGCGTCAGACCCGCGGTGGCCACGCCCATCCACCGCCTCGCCATCAGCGTGACTCCGGTAAGGAGAACGTGCCCAGATGGGGGCCGGAGAACTCCGCCGCGGTCTCGAAGAGGAACGAGAGGATATCCCGCGTCTCTTCCGGCGTCACGATCGCGTCGACGTATCCACGGGCCGCGGCGTACTTGGCATCGAGCTGGTGCTCGTAATCGGCACGCATGGCGTCCACGGCTGCCGCATTCTCCGGCTTTGCCGCCCCCGCGCCAAACACCGCCTGCACCGCCGACTCCCCTTCCATCACGCCCATGCGGCCCGTGGGCCACGAGAGAATAAAGTCCGGGTCGAAGCCCTGCCCCGCCATCGCGTAGTAGCCAGCGCCCGAAGCGTGGTTCAAGGTCAGCACGATCTTCGGCACCGTCGCGGTCGCCATCGCTTCCACGAAGTGCGCCCCGGCCCGGATGATCCCCGAGTGCTCCGCCTCGGTACCGATCATGAACCCCGACACGTCCTGCACGAAGAGCAACGGGATGCGCTCGCGATCGGCGTTCTCGATGAAGTACGCGGTCTTCTCGGCGGACTCGGTATAGATGATGCCGCCGATCTTGGGAGGCTCCCCCTTCTTGCCCTTGATCAGCTGGCGGGCGTTCGCGATGACGGCCACCGGGCGCCCCGCGATCCGTCCATGGCCACAGAGAATCTCCGGCGCGACATCCGGCTGAAAGGGATCGAACGCGCCGCCGTCGAGCAGGCCGTCGAGCACCACCTGCGTGTCGTATCCCATGCGGTGATCGGCGGGGAGCGCATCGTAGAGCGCCTTGCCGTTTTTCCTGGGGGCCGAGCCACTGAGTGCAGCGGGAGTCGCCCGCGGCAGCCGCCCGACATAGTCGCGGATGCGGCTCAGGCATTCCTGGTCGTTCTTCGCCCTGTAGTGGGCCACCGCGGACACGCTGGTGTGCGTGCTCGCGCCGCCGAGTGTTTCCGCATCCACCGTCTGTCCGGTGGCCCCCTTTACGAGGTTCGGGCCGCCGAGGCCCATGAACGACGTGCCTTCCACCATGAAGATCACGTCCGACAGCGCGGGCAGGTACGCGCCGCCCGCGATGCAGGGCCCCATGACCGCGGAGATCTGCGGTACGCGGAGATAGTGCCGCATGATCGAGTTGTAGTAGAAGATCCGCGCGGCCCCGTACTGCCCCGGGAACACGCCCCCCTGATACGGGAGGTTCACGCCCGCCGAGTCGACCAGATAGATGATGGGGATGCGCTGGCGCATGGCGGCTTCCTGCGCCCGGAGGATCTTCTTGATGGTCTCGGGCCACCAGGAGCCCGCCTTCACCGTCGCGTCGTTCGCGACGACCACGACCGGGCGGCCGGCGACGCGCCCGAGCCCCGTGACCACTCCGGCGGCCGGAGCCGTGCCCTCATACTGATCGAACGCGACGAGGAGGCCGATCTCTAGCCAGGGGCTCCCCCGGTCGAGGAGGGCCGACACCCGCTCGCGGGCCGTCAGTTTTCCCTGATCGTGTTGCTTGGCGACCTTGTCCGCGCCGCCACCGGCTTCGATGCGGGACTTGAGCTCGCGGTACTCGGCCGTCAGCGCTTGGAGGCGACTCATCTACGCGGCGACATGCGTCGCGGCCCACTCCTCGATGTACTTGATGAGCTCGGAGGTAGGAGTGCCGGGCCCGAAGAGCTTGCCGACGCCCTCGGACTCGAGGCGGGATACGTCTTCCGGAGGAATGATGCCGCCTCCCGTGAGCAGCACGTCGTGACGTCCCGCGTCCTTGAGGAGCTGCTTCACCCGCGGGAAGAGCGTCAGATGCGCACCGGATAGAATCGACAGCCCCACCACGTCGACGTCTTCCTGCACCGCGGCACGGGCGATCATCTCCGGCGTCTGGTGGAGGCCGGTGTAGATCACTTCCATGCCGGCGTCCCGCAGGGCGGCCGCCACGACCTTGGCTCCGCGGTCATGCCCGTCGAGGCCAGGCTTGGCCACGAGGACGCGAATCGGGCGCTTCTTGCGGTTCGGCATTTCTAGAAGAACACCGGCTCACGATAGGCCCCATACACGCTCTCGAGCGCGTTCCGGATCTCGAACAGCGTGCAGTAGGCGCGGGCGCAGTCGAGCATGGGGCCGATCACGTTCTGGTCGGTCTGCGCCGCGACCCGCAGGGCCTCGAGGCGCGATTTCACGAGCACGTCGTCCCGCCGGGCCCGCAGCGCCTTCATCTTCGCCTTCTGTGACGCTTCGGCCTCGCTCGAGACCTTGAGGATCTCGACGGGATGGTCTTCGGACGCCACGAAATCGTTCACGCCGACGATGATCGCCTTCCCATCCTCGACGTCGCGCTGCTGTTCCGCGGCGGACCGTGCGATCTGCCGCTGGAACCAGCCGGCCTCGATCCCGCTCACCACACCCCCCAGCGACTGGATCTCGGCGAAGAGCGCCTCGGCCTCGCGTTCCAGCTGATCGGTGAGCGCCTCGATGTAGTAGGAGCCGCCCAGGGGATCGATCACGCCCGGCACGCCGGTCTCGTAGGCCAGGATCTGCTGCGTCCGCAGCGCCACCTGCACCGCCTGTTCGGTAGGCAGGGCGAGGGTTTCGTCGAGCGAATTGGTATGGAGGGACTGCGTGCCGCCAAGGACGGCCGCAAGAGCCTGGTAGGCGACCCGCACGATGTTGTTGAGGGGCTGCTGCGCCGTCAGCGTGACGCCGGCGGTCTGCGAGTGGAATCGCATCATCCACGAGCGGGGATTCTTCGCGCCATAGCGGTCCTTCATATGGCGGGCCCAGATCCGCCGGGCCGCGCGGAGCTTGGCGATCTCCTCGAAGAAGTCGTTGTGGATGTCCCAGAAGAACGAGAGCCGCGACGCGAAGGTGTCGACATCGAGGCCTCGCGCGATGCCCCGCTCCACGTAGGTGAATCCGTTGGCGAGCGTAAACGCCAGCTCCTGCGCGGCCGTCGCACCCGCTTCGCGGATATGATAGCCGGAGATGGAGATCGTGTTCCACTGCGGGGTGTGCTCGGCGCACCACTCGAACATGTCGACGATGATCTTCAGCGCGGGCTCGGCCGGATACACCCAGGCGTGCTGCGCCATGTATTCCTTGAGAATGTCGTTCTGCACGGTGCCGCGGAGCTTGTCGATCGAGACTCCCTGCCGCTCCGCCGCGGCCACATAGAAGCAGAAGAGCATCGCCGCGGGACCATTGATCGTCATGGACGTCGAGACCTGATCGAGCGGAATGCCGTCGAAGAGGGTCTCCATGTCCGCGAGCGAGGAGATGGCGACGCCGCACTTCCCGACTTCACCCTCCGAGCGCGGGTGATCGGAGTCGTAGCCCATCAGCGTCGGGAAGTCGAAGGCCACCGAGAGGCCGGTCTGTCCGTGCTCGAGCAGGAACTTGTACCGCTCGTTCGTGTCCTCAGCGGTCCCGAACCCGGCGAACTGGCGCATGGTCCAGAGCCGGCCGCGATACATCGTATCGTGGATGCCGCGGGTGAACGGGAAACGCCCCGCGTTGCCGAGCTGTTTCGCGGCGTCGAACTCCGCGAGATCGTCCGGGCCGTAAACTGGTTTTCTCTCGATGCTCATGGCGTCACTCCGCCCTTCACCTGATCCAGGATCTCCGCCGCCACCTCGTATGGGTTGCGGTCTCCCTCCACCATTGCGTCGAGCCGGCGCTCGAGCACATCCCCCGCCGCCGACTCGTCCCATAGCCACTCAGCCAGATGCCGCTCGACCAGCGAGCGCGTCCGTTCCGTCAGGCGACGCCGGCGCCGCTCGATCAGCTTGCCGCTCGCTTCCAGGTACGTCCGGTGCCGGTCGAGTGCTGCCACGACGTCGGCGACGCCTTCACCTTGCGACGCCACCGTGGCGAGCACGGGAGGCTCCCATGCGCTCGCGGCGGCGGTCTCCTTCGGTTTTCTGGCGCCGGGCTTGTGATGCGCGGAGACGTGGCGAAATGCGTTGCCCCGTCTGATGCCGAGCATCACCTCGATTTCCTGGCGCAGCCGGTCGGCACCGGGCCGGTCACTCTTGTTGACCGCATAGATGTCCGCGATCTCCATGACGCCGGCCTTCAGGGTCTGAATCGCGTCGCCGGACTCCGGCACCAGCACCAGCACCGTGCTCTCCGCCGTCCGCGCGATGTCCAGCTCCGTCTGGCCCACACCGACGGTTTCGATCAGGATGCGGTCGAATCCGAACGCGTCGAGCACGTCCGCGACCTCTTCCGTCGCCATCGCCAGTCCACCGAGTGAGCCCCGAGTGGCCATGGACCGGATGAACACGTCGGGGTCCATGCTCACCGACTCCATCCGGATGCGGTCCCCCAGCAGCGCCCCGCCGGTGAAGGGGCTGGTCGGGTCCACCGCGACCACGGCGACCTTGAGTCCCGCTCCCCGGAAGTGCTGGACCAGCCGCTCCGTGAGGGTGCTTTTCCCCGCCCCCGGAGGTCCGGTGATGCCGATGCGCCGGGCTCCCTTGGAGCCCACGCGGCCATGGATGTGCGAGAGCACCCCTTCGTAGCCGGGGCGGCGACTCTCCACCAGGCTGATGGCGCGCGCCAGCGCGGCAGGATCCTGCCGTTCCAGCCCCTCGACCAGGCTCTCGGTCCCCATCTCTATGGAAGCTAAACGCTTCCGGGGGTCGCGTCAGCCCTGGCATCGAGCGCAGTGACGCGAACCGGACTTGCCCGCACGAGCACTCGCTCGATTCGGACGGTGGATGCTGCTACGACGTCGAGCTCGAGTCCCTCGATGGTGACCCGCTCGCCGGCTTTCGGAATCCGCCCGAGGAGCTGGGTGAGAAAGCCGCCCACCGTCTGCGCGCCGCGCCCCTCCCGGGGATGGCCAAAGCGCTCCCGCAAATGCTCGATGGGAGCGCCGCCCTCGACCTCCATGACCTGCATTTCCTTTTCGGGGGCCTTCGGCTCGGTGGGAAACAGGTCCCGCATGAGTGTGGTCAGGAGATCCTCGAACGTCACCACGCCCGCGGTTCCCCCGAACTCGTCCACCACGACGGCCAGACGCGCACCCCCGCGCTGCATTTCGACCAACAGGTCGGCGGCCGGACGGCCGGAGAGGACCGTGAGAATCGGACGTACCGGGATCGGCGCATTGGGGTCGAGCCAGAGCAGGTCCTTCGAGTAGGTGACGCCGACGATGTCGTCGAGTGAATTCCCCAACACCGGATAGCGGGAGTAGCCGGATTGGAGGAACACGTGCGCCGCTTCGCCCGCCGGGGTTCCCTGTGGTAACGCAACGATGGCCGTGCGCGGCGTCATCACATCCCGGACGGGGCGGTCGGCGAATGCGAGTACTCCCGACACCACCTCGAGCTCGTCGACACCCGCCAGCGCGTCCGAACCGGCGCCGGTGAGCATCGCGGCGAGCGCGTGACGCGTCGATGGGTCCCGGCGGGGCAGGAAGGGACCAAGGGCGCTACTCAACCAGTTGATCAGCGGCAGCGTCCGCGACACGATCCGCTCGGCCCACCGTCGTCCCAGCACGCGCGGTACGACGTACGAGGCGACGACGAACACCGGCACCACCACCGCGAACGTCACGATCCCGAGGAAGGTGGGCGTGAGCTCGAGGAAGAGCGCGGGAACCGCCGCACCCGCCGCCAGCACACCGAGGGTCGTCAGCGCGTTGGCGGTCGCCAGGACCCGCCCCGGGTTCTCTACCAGCGCCGAGGTCGACCCGGACCCGCGGAGCCGCAGGCTGACCCAGCGACCCAGCTCCGCCTGACTCACGGAGGCGGCGGCGACTCCAATCGTCGCGGACGTGGCGGCGACCAGGAGCGCAAGCGCGAGGAGGAGCAGTCCGGCGGTCACTCGCGCTCGAAGTAGACCCGGGTGACCCGGCGTCGGTCCACGCGCTCCACCACCACGCGGAAGCCGTCGAGGTGCAGCTCTTCCCCCGCGCGCGGCACCCGGCCCAGGACGGAGTAGATGAGTCCGCCGACGGTCGAGACCTCGGCATTCTGGAAATCCGCGCCGAGCGTCTGCGAGAGCTGATCGAGACCGACACCGCCATGCACCCAATAGCGGTCGCCATCCTGCTCGATCGCGGGAGGCTCGGCGCCGGGATCGTCACGGATCTCTCCGACGATCTCCTCGAGAATGTCTTCGAGCGTCACGAGGCCTGCGGTGCCACCGAATTCGTCCACCACGATGGCGATGTGCGCGCGGCCCCGCTGGAAGTCGTGCAGCTGCGCGTCCAGGACTTTGGACTCGGGCACGTAGGCGGCGGAGCGTACGAGCTCGCGCCACTCGGCAGGCCGGGCTTTCAGTCCCAGCGCAATCGGCACCAGGTCCTTCGCGAACACCACGCCGAGCACGGCGTCGGGTGTTCCGTCGAACACCGGCAGGCGGGTGTGCCCGCTCTCCTTGAACACGCGGAGCAGCTCGTCGTACGGCGCGGACACATCGATGCCCACGAGGTCGAGCCGGGGCGTCATCACTTCATCCACCGTCGTATCCGCCATCATGAACACGCCGAGGAGCATGTCGCGCTGGGCACCGCCGAGGACGGGCGAGGCGGGGCGCGGGAGGTGTACGAGACCGTGCAGGCCGCGGTCGGCCCAGCCGAGGAGGGACAGCAGAAAGTCAAAGGCGGCGAGGGACCGGCGAGCGACAGGGAGCACCGCGGCGGCAAGCTCCGGGGCGAGACTCGCGAGACTCCGCGGGAGGGCGTCGCCGACGACGAATAGGAACACCGTCGCCACCGCCACGGAGATCAAGCCACCCATGGGCCCGCGGGTCCACCAACTGAGGGCACTGGCGCCCGCCACCGCGGCCAGCACCAGGAGGGCCAGCCGTGCGACGTGGAGCCCCCGATGAAGCGGCACGCGAGCGCCGGGCGGCGCATCGGCCAGGGTGTGGGCGGTCTCTCCCACCGCGGCTTCCTCGCCCAGCGACAGGAGCCCCGCCCACAGAGCCGCGCCGAGGGCGATCAGCGCCTCGACGAGCAGGAGCGCGCCGCCGCTCATGTCCCTGCCCCGGCCAAGCGCCGCACGTAACGCTCCTGGGTCCGCCACATCGTCGACCGGGTGCGTCCCGGCCCCGCGGGATGATCGTAGCCCAGCACGTGCAGGGTGCCGTGAACTGCCAGACGAATCATCTCTTCCCGCAATGCCGCCGCGCCCTTACCCCGCACCCACGCGCGCGCCGCGGCGGGGCACAGGTAGACATCGCCGTGGAGCGTGCCGTCAGGCTGGGGGAGGGGGAAGGAAATCACGTCGGTCAGGCCGCGGTGCCCGAACGTCTGCCGGTTGAGGGCCTTCATCCGCGCGGGGGGCAGCAACGTGAGGGAAATGCGCGCGCCGGGCGCGCCTTCCCAGGCCAGCACCTGACGCGCCACGGTGCGCAGAAGGCGCTCAGTTGCCGGCGGCGGGCGCCGACGGCCGGGACGGCTGCTCGCCCTGCCAGCCCGCCGAGATGCCGCCACGATCTTCCGGGTAGTCAATGCGGTTGTGGTACATCCCCGACAGGACGCGAACGAACTCCGCTTTCACTTCGTCGAGCTGCTGGAGCGTGATGGGGGCTTCGTCGAGCTGGCCCGCCCCGAGCTTGTTCTTCACGATGTGCTCGATCACCCCTTCGATGCGGTCGGGCGTGAGGTCATCGAGCACGCGGAGCGACGCTTCGATCGAATCGGCCAGCATCGCGATCGCCGTTTCGATGGAGCGCGGCCGCGGACCGGGATACCGGAAGTCGGCCGGGTTCACGACGCCGTCGCGCGACTTCTTCGCCTTGTCGAGGAAGTAGTTGATCTCGGACGTCCCGTGGTGCTCCGGAATGAACGCCGTGATGATCTCCGGAAGCCGCGCCTCCTGCGCCAACCGGACCCCATCCACGACGTGCTGCCGGATGATCTTCGCCGACTGCTGCGCGGTGATCCGGTCGTGTGGGTTGCTCGTGCCCCGGTTCTGGTTCTCGACGAAGAATCCGGGATTCCCGAGCTTGCCGACGTCGTGGTAATAGCAGCCGACACGGCCCAGCAGTCCGTTCGCCCCGATGGCGTCACACGCGGCTTCGACCAGATTGGCCATCGCCACGCTGTGCGCGTAGGTGCCCGGCGCTTCGAGCGAAAGCCGCCGGAGCAAGGGACGGCCCGGATCGGACAGCTCCAGCAGCGTGAGATCCGTCGTGACGGTCGTGACGCTCTCGATCAGCGGCAGGAGCAGGATCGTGAGAGACGCCGAGACGAGCGCGTTCGCGGCACCCAACAATGTCATCCAGCCGATCTGGGCGATGGGCCAATGTCCCACGAGCCCGAGCGCGATGGCGGCATCCATGTAGCCGGCCGCCGTGATGAGGACCGCGAGGTAGAGATGACTGCGGCGCCGCAGCGTGCGCACCGACAGCGCCGCCGTGATGCCGCCCGCCAGACAGACGAACAGGGCGGGCCCATTGTGAAAGACCGGCTGGATGTCGACGAGGACCGAGAAGATCATGGCGCCGATCATCGACACGCGGCCGTTGAATTGCGCCGTCAGAATCATCGCGAACAGCGGCAGCGGAACAAGCTCCGGGTGCTGCGGCGCCAAGGCGGCGATGAGCGCCGCGCAGATGATCATGAATGAGAACAGCCCGCCGATCATGGCGACCTGTCGGTTGTCCCGGTAGGTCTCCCGGCGGTAGTAGAAAAGGAGCACCCAGAACACGCAGAGGATCAGCGCGTTCTCGAGCATGACGCCGAGCATCGTCTCGACGTCGATCGCGCCCCCCGCACCGAACGAGAACGCCGTCTCGGACAGCACCGCGAGCCCCAGCACCCACCACCACCGGGCCAGGTGGTAGCGGAAACGTTCTTCGCGGGGGATCTGCTGTTCAGCCTTGACTGTCTTCCGCATAGGCCTTGATGATCTCCCGCACCAGCCGGTGACGCACCACATCGGTGTCGGTCAGATAGCAGAACGCGATCCCGTCGATGCCCGGCAGAATCCGCTCCACCTGCAGGAGCCCCGAGTCCTCGCGATTGGCAAGGTCGATTTGGGTCTTGTCTCCAGTGATCACCGCGCGTGAATTCACGCCGAGCCGGGTGAGAAACATCTTCATCTGCATGCCGGTCGCGTTCTGCGCTTCGTCCAGGATGACGAAGGCATCCGAGAGCGTGCGCCCGCGCATATAGGCGAGCGGCGCGATCTCGATCACACGGGTTTCGATGGCCTTCTCGACGCGGTCGCGGGGCATCATGTCCTCGAGCGCGTCGTACAGCGGGCGCAGGTACGGATCGACCTTCTGCTGCAGGTCCCCGGGCAGGAATCCCAGATTCTCCCCTGCTTCCACGGCCGGACGCGCCAGAATGATCCGGCGCACCCGGTGCCGGGCCAGCGCATCCACCGCCGCGGCGACCGCGAGATACGTCTTCCCCGTTCCTGCCGGTCCGATCCCGACGACGATTTCCCTCTGCTGAATCGCCTGCAGATACTCCCGCTGCCCCGCCGTCTTGGCCTGAATAACCCGGCGGAGTCCGGGCAGAATGATCTTGTATTCCCCGCCCTCGCCCGCCGGCGGCGGGGCGCCGTCTTCGAGCACGATCCGCTCGACGTCGTGGACGTCGACGGGATCTCCGACGCGCGCCAGGTCCACCAGGGCCTGGGTGATGGGCACCGCGTGATCGACGGCGTCGGCCTTGCCCTGCAAGGTGAGCGTGTCACCCCGGAGGGAGACGCGCACGCCCAGCCGCCGCGACAGCTCGATCAGGTTGGCATCGTTCACGCCCGCCAGGGTGAGGGGATCGACTCCCTCCACCGACAGCCGGCGAATGACCTCATCACTCATCGAGTCACCTCGAGATGCAGCGCCGCGATGTCTTCGGACCGCGCCGGTGACGGCGCCCCCTCGAACAACGCGCGCGCCGTCGTGGTCTTCGGGAACGCGATTACGTCGCGCAGCGAAGTCGCCTGCGCGAGCAGCATCGCCACGCGGTCGAACCCGACCGCAAACCCGCCATGGGGCGGCGCGCCCGCTGCCAGCGCGTTGAGCAAGAATCCGAACCGGGCGTCGATCTCCTCAGGCGTGAGCCCCAGGTGCCGGAAGACCGTCCGCTGCACCGCCGGATTCGTGATCCGGATCGAGCCGGACCCGAGCTCGTTGCCGTTGTAGACCGCGTCGTAGTGCAGTGCGCGACACGCGAAGGGCTCGGCATCGAGCTTCGCGACGTCATCCGGATGCGGCGACGTGAACGGGTGATGCGCGAACACGGGCTTCCCCGTCTCCGGATCGGGCTCGAAGAGCGGGAAATCCACCACCCAGCAGAACGCGTGCGCGGTCGCCGGCGCGAGCTTCAGGCGCTTGATGGCCTCGGCCCGCAACGTTCCGAGCACGGGACGGATCTCCGATGGCGCACCGAACAGCATCAGCGCCATGGCGCCGTCCCCGATACCGAGCGCGGCCGCCCGTTCGGCCGTGAGCTTCACCGATCCCGAGATCTGGTCGGCCTGCCGCTTCACCCACACCACCGTCTTGCCGATCGCCTTCTTGGCAATCTCGGAGAGCGCGTCGATCTCCTTCCGGGAGAGCGCCGCGCCACCAGGGACGACAAACCCCTCGAGGCGGTTCTTCGCATCGGAGGCGAGTGCGCCCGCGAGGGGGAGGTCGGTCCAACTGGAGAACGCGGTGGTCCAGTCCCCGAGCCGGATGTCGTACCGCAGATCAGGCTTGTCCGTACCGTACCGCGCCATCGCATCCTTCCACGTCAATCGGGGAAAAGGGGATGACACGGCCTGCCCCGCCTCCGCCCAGCACGCGGCGAGCACCGCCTCGACGAACCGCTGCACGTCCTCCGGTCCGACGAATGACGCCTCGATGTCGATCTGCGTGAACTCCGGCTGCCGGTCGAAGCGCAAGTCCTCGTCGCGAAAGCAGCGGGCGATCTGGAAATAGCGGTCGAACCCGGAGACCATCAGCAGCTGCTTGTAGATCTGGGGTGACTGCGGCAACGCGTAGAACTCGCCCGGGTGCACGCGCGACGGCACGAGGTAGTCGCGGGCGCCTTCCGGGGTCGGCTTGGTGAGTATCGGGGTTTCGATCTCCAGGAAGCCGAGCTCCGACATGGTCCGGCGCGCACGCTGCAGCAGCCGGTGACGGAGAATCAGGTTCGCCTGCATCTCGGGACGACGAAGATCGAGATGCCGGTGAGTCAGGCGCGCCTCTTCCGACGCGAGCTCCTCGCCCTTGCCGCGTGCCACCGGAATCGCAGGCGTCTCGGCGGGACCCACGACGCGCACGGACTTCGCATGCACCTCGATGTCCCCGGTCTGGAGCTCCGGATTCTTCATGTTGGCCGGACGCGCCACAACCTCGCCCTCCACGACCACCACCGTCTCAGGCCCCAGGCGCCCGGCGCTCGTCACGACGTCCGCACCAGCCCACGCCGGACCGACCGCCACCTGCACCAGACCGGCGCGGTCGCGCAGGTCGATGAAGACGATGCCGCCCAGGTCCCGCCGCCGATGCACCCAGCCCCCCAGCGTCACCTGCTGGCCCGCGTGCTCCGCGCGCAGCGCGCCGCAATAGGTCGATCGCCAGGTGGTTCGCTCCAGATCCGTCACGCCCCTCCCCCTTCTTCAGCTTCGCAGAGTACGCGGTAGAACTCGTCGGAGTCCCTCGCCGCCAGAAGCCGGCTGCGAACGCCTTCATGCCGGACCAACCGGGCGATCCGGGAAATCGCCTTCACGTGGGTCCCCGCCGCGGTCTCGGGCCCCGCCATCAGGAAGAACAACCGGACCGGCTCACCATCCACCGTTTCGTATGGCACCGGCTCCGTGGCGGTCCCGGCAACGACCCCCAGACTGGACAGGGCCGGTGTCTTGCCGTGTGGCACGGCCACGCCGAACCCGATTCCCGTCGGGAACTGTCGCTCTCGTTCCAGAACCGCTTCGAGGACTTCCTGGCGGTCGCCCCCACTTACCCCCCCAGACCCCTCGGCAGTGGGCAGCAGCAGCTCCACGAGCTCCCCCAAGATCCCATCCTTGTCACGGGACTTGAGGGGTACCCGGATGCGGCTCGGGGACAACAGTTCCGAAAGTCGCAACATGAGCTCAAGTGGTGTAAGCGCTTGAATCTAGTTAAGTTGAGGCGTGAATGCCACTTGGCGCTTTCGCCTGGCTGGGGGGGTCGGGGCCCTACTGGCTCTGGGTACGCCCCGGGGAGCCCGGGCCCAGGGGGACGCCGTCGGGGCCGAGCTGTGGAGGGTGGTCGGGACGACGATCGCGGTCCCCTTCGCCTTGACCCAGGGGACCTCCGCGGCCTTCTGGAATCCCGCGCAGACGGTCACCGCGCCCGGCGTCGGCGGCGACATCGTGGAGACCCCCGAGGCCATCTCGGTGACAGGCATTCTGGCGGTGGTGCGCACCGGCCCCGGACGACTGGGCTCGTGGGGCCTGGTCTACGGTCAGGTCGACATCGGCGATATCACCCGAACATCCTTCACGCCTGACCCCGAAGGCACGATTCCTGTCTACACGCGCGACGTGGGACTCACCTGGGCGAAGGGCTGGGGCTCGACCACGGTCGGGGCGACCATCGGGGCGCACGACTCGCGTCTCGATCAGACCGAGTATCAGCATTGGACCGGCGACCTCGGCGTCACGCAACACGTCGGTGAGGTCCTCTCCATCGCCGCGGCGACGCACTTCTTCTACCGCTTCGCGACCGGCGATGCGAGCCAGGACCTCTACGCCGGGGTCGAGTGGCGCGCGGTGCATGGGCCGATCTGGGACGGATCCGGCGACGTCGCATTGCGGCTTCGCTATGGCGCCACGCTCGCGCATGGCATGGGCACGGATCATGCCTTCGGTCTCGGCATCGATGTGGGTGCGCCGTTCGCCATCGACGGGATGCTGGTCCGCGAGGGCACGTTCGGCAACACGGCGTGGCGCGGTGTTGGAGCGGTGCGCGTTCACATCGGGCATTACGGGATTTCGTTCGCGCGGGATGCCGGCGTGAGTGGCCTCGGGTCGTCGTACCGCGTAGGGCTCGAGGCGCGGTTCAAATGACGGACCTGCTTTCCCTCACGCCGGACGCGGCCCGCACGGTCGTCGCGGAGTGGCTGACCGCGCGCGGCGAGCCGGCGTATCGCATGCGCCAGATTCTGCCGCGCCTCTGGGACCGGCCCGTCGCTCGTTGGGCAGACGCGACCGACCTCCCCGCCCCCTTGCGTGAGGCGCTCGACCAGGCGTTCCCTCTGGGAAGACTGACGGTCGCCGCCCACCAGGTATCGTCGGATGGGACCGAGAAATTCCTCTGGACGCTGGCGGATGGTCAGTCCATCGAATCGGTGCTCATCCCTGAAGGGAAGCGCCGCACGCTGTGCATCTCTTCGCAGGTTGGATGTGCCCTCGGCTGTGTGTTCTGCGCCACCGGGACCATGGGCTGGAGCCGCAACTTGACGGCAGCGGAGATCGCAGGTCAGGTCCGCGAGATCAAGATGAAGCATCCCGAGCAGTCACCCACGAATGTCGTGTTCATGGGCATGGGAGAACCCCTGCTCAATTGGGAAAACGGCGTGGACGTGGCCCTGACGATCCTCAACCATCCGGAAGGACTGGGCATTGGGGCCCGTCACATCACGCTCTCGACGGTCGGCATTCTGCCGAAGCTCGCGCTCTTCGCCAAACGCCCCGAGCAGTTCCGGCTCGCCGTCTCGCTGCACGCACCGACGCCGGCACTCCGGAAAGCGCTGATGCCCGTCGAGAGGAAGTACACGCTCCCCGAGCTGCTCGACGCGCTGAAGGGGTTCGAGCGGCGGGTGACGATCGAGTATGTCCTCATCGCCGGCAAGAACGATTCCCTCGAAGCGGCGGAGGCGCTGGCGCAAATCGCGAGTCCGCTCGCGGCGCTGGTGAACCTCCTGCCCTTGCATCCGGGCGGCACGCCGGGTCTCACGCCGAGTCCGCGGACGCACATGCTGGCGTTCGAGCGCAGGCTGAAAGACCGTGGAGTGGAAGCGGTACTGCGGAGGAGCCGCGGACTCGACATCGCCGCGGCCTGCGGTCAGCTACGGGTGGAGCGGGAGACGGGGGGCAAAGTCCGTGCCCAGGAGCACGCTGGCGTCGAGTAGCAGGGTCGAATCCGGGTCCATCACAACCTTCCCCACCTTCAGTGCCCGCCGGATCCGCTCGCCCACGGACGCCGGCCCCCGACGCACCAGAATCTTCGTCGAATCGAGCGGCGTCTTCGCCTCACCACTGTTCCCGAATGAGAGCACGTCGATCCCGGCGTCCCGCAGCACGCGCGTTCCCAGACGCGCGAGCCCCGGACGCCCGCTCGCGTTCAGCACCGCGACCGTCACCCTCGGCGCCGCGGCACCATCACCGGGCACCACATCCCCTGAGGCGCGTGGGCTCGCGTTCCGGCAACCGGCCGCGAGGACGAGCCATGCGATCAGGGCCCGACGAGGGAGTTCCAGAATTCCACCGTTTCCGTCGAGAGGGGCCAGTTGGACTGCACGGTCCACTCGATGCGCCGCCGGGCGACCTCGAGGAGCACGGCGTCCCGCGCGGCGGGCACCCGCGCGGCCAGGGCCGCCCGGGTCTCACGCTCGAATTTTCGACCGGGCTCAAGATAGTCGCCCAGATACAGCATCTTCCCGACGTCATCCCAACCGGCGTATCCCAGCGAATGGTACCGGACGGCATCGAGCACACCGCGGTCGGATTCCCCTTCCCCAGCGGCGCGGTCGGCGCTCGCGGGTCCGTGCTCGAGCTCGTCAGCCGCGGGGGCGTCGCGCAGTGCGTCGTGGAGCCATGCCGCTTTCGCCCAGCGGCTCCGCTCCCGCCCCGGTACTCGCATGGCGACGGCCCACTGGTCGATGAGCGCGGCGACGCGCTCCACATGCGCCCGGCGCTCCGGACCGGCGACCGCCCAGGGGGGCAGCGTCATTTCCGGATAGAAGGGTCCCCGCTCACGCCCTCTCCCAGGACCACGTTGTCGAGCAGCCGCGTGGTGCCGACTTTCCCGGCGACGACGGCGATCGCCGATGCTGTCACCCGCTCGACGTCCTTCAGCTCCTCGTCCACCAGCGCGAGGTAGTCGGGCGCGACACCGGCCGCCGAAAGCACGAGCAGTCCCTGCGTCCGCACCGACACCGGATCGGCATCACCGGCGCGCCAGAGCTGTTCGACGGTCCGCAGCGTGCGCGACAACCCCAGGGCCATCCGCCGCTGATCGGCGCTGAGGTACGCATTGCGCGATGACAGCGCGAGCCCGTCGAGCTCGCGGACGGTTGGGGCAATGACGATGTCCAGCGGAAAGTCGAGGTCCCGCGCCATGCGCCGGATGAGCATCGCTTGCTGGAAGTCCTTCCGGCCGAACACCGCCACGTCGGGCTCGACGAGGTGGAAGAGTTTCCCCACCACCGTCAGGACGCCCGCGAAGTGTCCGGGCCGCACTGCCCCTTCGAAGCGCTCCGCCATCGGACCCGGATCCATCCGGATGCGTGGCTCCGCCGGGTACATCACCGCGCGATCCGGCGCGAACAGACAGTCCACGCCCCGCTCGGCCGCGAGCATGCGGTCGCGTTGGAGGTCACGCGGATACTTCGAGAAATCTTCTTGCGGACCGAATTGGAGCGGATTGACGAAGATCGACATCACGACGAGGTCGGCCGACTCGCGCGCCCGGTCCACCAGGCGCAGGTGGCCCTCGTGCAACGCGCCCATGGTCGGGACGAACGCGATGCGCTTGCCCCGGACGCGCTGCGCCCGGGTCCAGGCGCGCATCTCCGACAGCCCGGTGAGATCCTGCATCGGGCGGGAGGGGTCCTACTTGGCGAAGGAGTGGTCGGCGTCCGGATACTTCCCCGAACGCACTTCGGCCTTGTAGGCCTCGGCCGCCTTCCGGACGTCGTCGGCGAGCGAGGCGTACTTCTTGACGAATTTCGCGGAGAAGCGGTCGTTCAGCCCCAGCATGTCGTGGAGCACGAGCACCTGGCCGTCGCAGTGCGGACCGGCGCCGATGCCGATGGTCGGGATGGAAAGTGACTTCGAGATCTCGGCGGAAAGCGGCGTGGGCACAAGCTCGAGCACCACCGCGAACGCACCCGCATCTTCGAGGGCCTTCGCATCATCCCTCAGCCGCTGCGCCGTGACATCATCGCGCCCCTGCACCCGGTATCCGCCGAGCGCGTGGACCGACTGCGGCGTGAGTCCGAGGTGCCCCATCACCGGAATGCCGATGTCGACGAGCGCCTTCACGGTCGGCGCCATGCTGCGCCCACCCTCGAGCTTCACCCCGTGGCAGAGCGTCTCCTGCATCACGCGCCCGGCGTTCCGCATGGCCTCGGTGGCGCTGACCTGGTAGGTGAGAAAGGGCAGATCGCAGATCACCAGGGCGTGGGACGAGCCGCGCCGCACCGTCCTGGTGTGGTAGATCATTTGATCGAGTGTGGCGGAGAGCGTGGTGTCCTGGCCGCCGAGGACCTGGTTCACCGAATCGCCGACCAGCAGAATCTCGACGGACGGGTCGAGGAGCCGGGCGAAGAGGGCGTCGTAACAGGTCAGCATGACGATGCGCTCCTGCCGTTCCTTCATCTTCAGGAGCTCGTAGGTGGTCACCTGCTTCAGGGCGTCAGCCATTGATCTCCGCCAGCTCCCGCTGCCAGAAGGCGCGGTGAGCGAGCTCGGGGTGAGGAATGGTCAGGCGCTCGGTGGTTACGGACCGGTCGCCGTACCGCACGATATCCAGATCGATCTGCCGGGGCCCCCAGCGAACCGTACGCACCCGGCCCAGCGCGGCTTCGATTTCCAGACAGGCGTCGAGCAGAAGCTGCGGCTCGAGGGCGGTCTCGAGCTCGACCATCTGATTCAGGTACGGCCCCTGCGGCACTTCCCCGAGCGGCGCCGTCTCCTCCACGCTCGACGCGCGGACCATGCGCGTGTCGGGGAGCGTCGCCAGGCGCTCGCGGGCTTCGGCGAGCCACTGCGCGCGGTCTCCGAGGTTCGATCCGAGCGCCACGAAGACCCGCTCCCCGAGCGCCATGGTCAGAATGGTACCGCCCTAGGCGAGGTTCGCAAAGCCGCGCGTCAATTCGCGCAGGTTGGTCGCCACCGTTTCGAGCTCCTTGGTCGCGCGCTCCAGATCGGTGAGCCCGTCGGCCGCCTGCGTGGCCCGCGTGGCGGCGTCGTCCGCTTCTTCCCGGTTCTTCCAGGCGATCCCCGCCACCGCATTCATGCGCTCGCGCAGCCGGCCGAACGCCTGGTTCTGGTCCGACGCCGCCCCGGCGATCCGCTGCGCATGCTCGGTCGCGTCCGCCGTCGTCGCCACGATCCGGTCGAGCGCATCGAGCGCGCTGGACGACAGCTCCTCCACGCCTCCGACGTTCACCTGTCCGCGGCGCATCTGCTCGACGACCTCGCCCACCTGCCGGTGCACGTCGTCCACGAGCCCGCCGGCTTCCGCCGCCGCCGCCCCACTCTGCTCTGCGAGGTGCCGGATCTCCTCGGCCACCACCGCGAACCCCCTGCCGTGCTTTCCCGCCCGCGCCGCCTCGATGGCGGCGTTCAGGGCAAGGAGATTGGTCATGTCGGCCAGCTCACGGATGGAGGCGATGAAGCCCGTGATCCGGCGGCTCACTACGCCCAGCTCCTGGACCTTGCCTGAGCTTTCGCCCACAAAGGTCTTCAGCGCCACCAGCCGCTCGATGGCATCCTGGATGCGCTGCCGGTTCCGGGACGCGGTTTCGCTGGCCTCACTCGACGACTTGGCCGCCGCCGCTCCGTCCGAAGACACGCGCACCGAGACTTCGGACAAACTCGCCGTCGCCTCCAGTCCGCTCGCGATCTCCGACTCTTCGCTCACCACGCCGCTGCGAATGGCGTGCGTCGCCGACGCCACCCCGCGCGCCGCTTCCCGGAGGGCGACGGCGGTCCGCGCCAGCGTCGCGAGCTCCGACGTCATCCGCTCGACGGTGTCGGCCAGGGGTCGCCGCAGGTCCGTGATGTGAATCGCCGTCGCGAGCTGCGTTCCGAAAGTCGAGATGGTGACGACGTCCGCCTCGCGGTAGGCGCGCCGCTTGTGATGCTCGAGCTCGAGGGTGCCGATCACCTGTTCGCCGAACTTGAGGGGCACAATGACGAGCGAACGGACATTGTCGGGCGGATTGACGAGCCGCTGATCCCGGGTGACGTCGTCGATGACGATCGCCTCCCCCGTCCCCACCGCCTCGTCGCGCAACATCGCGATCCCGACATCGGGCGCACCGACGCCCCGTCCGGGACGCCCGAGGTCGCTCCGGTACGCCAGCTGCATCCCCTCTTCGGCGTGGCGGAAAATCCGGAAGTCCCCCCAATCAACCAGGCGGTGCGCCAGGCCTTCAATGCGCCGGAACGAGTCATCCAGACTCACGTTGGAGGTGATCACGGCCTCCATCGCGTGGATCTTATTGAGCTCCTCGGCCGAGATGGCTTCTTCGAGCATGCGCTTGAGCAGGAGACCGACCGCGCCCAGCACGGCGGCGACGAAGAGCCAGGAGATGGGAGGCCACTCCCGCACGACGCCCACCACGGTCGTGGTGGCGAAAAGCGTGGCACCGTACCCGATCAGCTCGTACCGGACGATGAGCAGCTTCTCGTCCTTCTCGAGCTTGCCCCGCAGTATGAGCGTGAAGTAGAAGAGCACCCGGCTGATCGCGAGGTACGACAGTGCGAAGAAGAACAGGGGCGGGATGCTCGCGGTGCTGAAGGCCGCCGTGACGTTGTCCGAGAGGTGCCGGATTTCGGCATAGACGCCGTAGGCCGCCACCAGAGAGATCACCTCGCGCCCCGCATTTACGAGCGCGACGGGAATCGCCTTCCGCTGGAGCCCCCAGTCGGCGATCACGACGCCGAGGACCAGTCCCAGGCAGGTCACCGGCACACCCGACAGGAGGGCACCCGCCAGCGCCACCAGGGCGGTCTGTGTCAGATACGAGTACTTGGAGAGCGCGACGGGGCGGGCCCGCAGGGCGATGCACGCAACGACGATCACGGCGATCGCACCCGGCTGATGCACCCACCGGGGGTCGGCAGCGAGGACCACCAGCAGGAGCACCCCGCCCGCATACTGCAGCCCGCGGGCGTAGAAGCGGACCAGGCTCTCGACGCTCATGCCGCCGGTCCCCGGACTCCGGCCGCAAGCTCTTTCACCAGGCGACTCACTCCGGACACGCCCTCGCGGCCGAGCACGTCGACGAGCGCGGTGCCGACCACGACGCCATCCGCCAGCTTCGCGGTCTCCCGCGCCTGCGCCGCCGTTCCGATGCCGAATCCCACGGCAACCGGCAGCTCGGTGGCCGCGCGCACGCGCTTGACGTACTCAGGGAGACCCGGCGGGACACGGTCACGGGCGCCCGTGACACCCAGCCGGGAGATCAGATAGAGGAAGCCCGAGGCCCGCCGAACCGCGCGCTCGACCCGGGCCTGCGGTGTGGTCGGCGCGATGAGCCGCACGAAGGCCAGCGGCCCCGCCGCCACCCGGTCCTCGAGATCGAGATCCGCACCGGCGGGCAGGTCGGTCAAGAGCACGCCCGCGACCCCGGCCTGCGCAGCATCCGTGAGAAACGCGTCGACACCGTAGGCCAGCACGGGGTTCAGGTACGTCATCACCACCACCGGCACCGCCACCTTCGCCTCGGCGATGAGGTCGAGCGTGCGACGGACACTGACGCCCTGCCCGAGCGCGGCGTGCGTGGCGCGCTGAATGACGGGGCCATCCGCCAATGGATCCGAGAACGGGAGGCCGACTTCGATGATGTCCGCACCGGCGGCGGCGGTCGCCACCAATGCCGCGACGAAATCCTTGGGAGTGGGAAAGCCCGCCGTGAGGTACGCGATCAGCGCGGCTCGGCCCTCGGCCTTTGTCTTCCGCCAGCATCCCGCGAGCTGGGTCCGCGAATCAGACAAAGTATTCCTGGACCTTGATGCCGTACTTGAGCGGGTCGGTGACTTTGATGATCGATCGCGGATACGCGCCGTTTTCCTGCAGGGCCAAGTCCGCGAGGAATCCGGGGTGCAACAGACCACCGTCGGGTGCCGTGACCACCCGGACGATGGGCCGGTGCACGTGCGCCGTGTCCGAGTTGGCCGCATGGACGATGGCCACTTCGTAGGTGTCGAGAATGACGCAGGTGCCCACCGGGTAAATGCCGATGAGGTTGATGAAGGCTTTCACCACCGTGGGGTCGTACCCGCGCCGCGGATTCTCCCACATCTCCTTGAGCACCTGGTCGGGCTGAATCGGCGTCGTCTGGTACGCGCGCCGGCTGGTGGCCGCGTCAAAGCCGTCCGCCACCGCCACGATCTTCGAATAGATGGAAAGCGCGCGCGGCCTGATCGACTTGGGATAGCCGGTCAGGTCGTTCTTCATGTGGTGCTCGTAGGCGGCGATCATGCCCCGGTACGGGATTTCGCCGTATCCGCGGAGCCCGAAGAGCGTCAGTACGCCGAGCCAGGGGTGCGCCTGCATGATGCGCCACTCATCGTCGGTGAGGCCCCCTTCTTTATTGAGCACCTCGAGGGGGACGCGCGACTTCCCGACGTCATGGAACAGGGCGGACATGCCCACGTCGTACAGCTGGACCTTGCTGAGTCCGAGCTTCCGGCCCAGCGCCACCGAGAAAATGCAGACGTTCACCGAGTGTGTGAACGTGTACTCGTCGTAGTCCCGGAGCGTCGTCAGGCCCATCAGCGATGATTCGTTGTTCAGGACCTGGTCCACGATGGCCTGCACCGCGCGCTTCACCTTCTTCACGTTGGCGGTCCGGCCCATGCGGATGCTGTTGATCACTTCCTTCGTCACCGCCACCGACCGCGCGTACGTCCGCTTGGCCGCTTCCTTCTGCTTCTCGACGTCTTCCGCGTCGTCATCGGTGTCGAGGGGTGGCTCGACATCGATCAGGTTCACGCCGGAGTCGTCGAGCTTCTGACTCAGCTCGTGGACCTTGTTCGGATCCGCTTCCCGCGCCGCATAGGCGAGGAGGAGCGAGACGAAGATCTGGAGCTGCTTGCGGTCGACCCCCGGCAGTACCCGGACCGCCCCGATGCCGCTCTGGCGGAACACGCCCAGGATGTGGGAGAACGATGCGTAGTTGTCGAGGTCCAGGCGCAGCCGCGTCGAGTTCACGAAGATGAACTCCCCTTGGAGCCGGACCTCGAGCTCGTTCTCGACATTGAGCAGCGCTTTGGTCGACGCGGCGAGCTCGTCGAGCGCCTTCTGCACCTGTGCATTCTCGATCGGGTAGAGCTTCAGGGACCGGAAGGCCGTGTACAGGACGACCAGGAACTCGCGTCCCGCATGACGCAGGAACGCATCGGATGCCTGGCTCTCCGCCGAGATGGTGGCGCGGCGCGGGGCCGGCGTGGGCGAGCGGCCGTCGGTCATACGCCGAGCTCGCGGAGGGCCCGGCTCACGGCATTGCGCACGAGCGCTTCTTTGTCGTCCTTCGCGCGTTCGAGCACGTTGCGGGATTCCGGTGTCTTGATCTTGCCCAGCGCCATGGCCGCGCAGGCGCGCGTCTCAGGCCCTTCCCCGCGACCGAGGAGTGTGGGCCGCGAGAGGAGCATTCGGGACAGCGGCGTGACCCCGGCAGCGCCCGCCATCGCGCCGTAGGCTTCAAAGAACGCCATCTTCTCCGTCAGATCCGAGTCCTTCAGCTTGGAGCCATTGACGGCGGTATCGATCTGCTTGAAGGCGTTCCGATGTCCCTTGGCCGCCAGGAACTTCACGCCGGCGATGCGTACGTCGCGATCGGCGTCGTCGATGGCGCGCTCCATCACGCGCATCGCGGAGGGGCTGCCGATCGCGGTGAGCGCTTCGACCACCGCGAGCTTCAGCGGACGTTCGCCGATTTCGAGCAGGCGTCCCATGCCGTCCGGCGCTCCTGCGAGCTTCAGCCGTCCCGCGAGCTTCACCATCTCGAGCTGGGTGTCGCCATCCTCGGACGCGAGGGCCTTGAGGACCTCGCCGGCGTTCGCCTGCGCGAGCTGCTCGGCCGACGCCACCACGAGGCCCTTGACGCGCTCGTTCGACAGCCGCGGTACCCAGCCCATCAGCGTGATGAGTGCCTCGGGTCGCAGCTGCTGGAAGAGTCCCGACAACTCGTCTTCCGTGGGATGCACCGTCGCTTCATCGAGCGACTGGAGGAGCTGCGAGAGGGCTTCCGGCTGCGAGAGCCGCTGCGGCAACGCCTCGAGCGACTGCTTGTGCTCCGCGATCAGCTCACGGGCACGCTGCAAGATCACGCGCGTCTCTCGCAGGATGTAGGCGACCGACCGGAAGTCCCCCGCGCCCAGCAAGTACGGAATCAGGTTCTCCAGGATCGAGATCAACTCGGCGCGGACCGTCCCGTACGTCTGGAGCTCGAGCAGATCGAACAGCATCGCAATCACGTTCCCGCGGAGATCCTGGGAGTACTCCCGGTCGACCTCCGAGTGGATGTAGGCGATTTCCTTTTCGTCCAGGAAGTAGAGCGTGGTGTCGAAGTCCTCGGTCGACACCATTCCCTTGGGGCGTGGGGGCGCTTCTTCGTGGGCGTACTGAACGACATCGCTCTTGGTCACCTCGGGGATCGGCTCCCCGGCCTCGATGGGCACCGCGTTCTCGCTCAGGAGCTCGCGGAAGGTGTGCGCGATGAACTGGAAATCCTGCTCCCAGAGCAGGGTCAGCATATCGTCCGCCGCATCGGCTTGCAGCGTGCGGGCCTGATGCAGAATGCGGAGAAACTTGGGCAGCTCGTCCGACTCGACGCCCTGCTTGAACGTCAACGAGCGGAGTCCGTCCTTATAGAGGAGCCAGGCGAAGCTCTCACTCTTGCTGTCGTTGGAGTAGACGACCTCGTCTTCCCACTTCAGCTCGCCTTCGGTGATTTGCAGCTGAACCTCTTCGACGGTCTGGAAGACCTGGCGGAAGCCCGCGCGCACGTTGTCCACCGCGCGCTGATAGACCGGGTTGTTGGGGAGATAGAGCTGAGTCGCCCGAACGCCCTTGGTCATGAGACTCAAGAGCTCGGTAATCTGAGACGGCGGAAGGGCCAGCTCGTCCACGGGCGCGTTCGTCAGAGCGAGGCTCCGGTCACGTCGGCCACCCAGGCGACGTCCTTGTCGCCCCGGCCGCTCAGGTTGATCAGGACCACGTCCTCCGGCCCCCACGCCCCCGCCCCGCGATGGCCGAGCACCCAGGCCACGGCATGAGCGCTTTCCAGCGCCGGCACGATTCCCTCCAGCCGGCTCATCTCCTTGAAGGCGTCGAGAGCCTCTTGGTCAGTCACCGCATGATACAATACCCGACCGGTGTCCTTGAGGTAAGCGTGTTCGGGCCCGACGCCGGGATAGTCGAGTCCTGCAGACACCGAGTGCGCGGGCTGCACCTGACCGTCGGAATCTTGCAACAGGTAGCTGAGGGAGCCGTGGAAGACCCCGGGCCGGCCTCTCGACAAGGAAGCAGCATGGCGGTCCCCCGACAGTCCCTCGCCTGCGGCTTCGACCCCCACCAGGCGGACCCCCTCGTCCCGGCGGAAACCCTCGAAGATCCCCATCGCATTCGAGCCCCCGCCGACGCACGCGACCACGGTGTGCGGCAAGCGGCCAAACCGCCTGAGCGCCTGCTCCCGGGCCTCCTGCCCGATGACCGCCTGGAAGTCCCGGACCATGCGCGGGAACGGATCGGGTCCGACCACCGATCCGATGATGTAGTGGGTCGTATCCACGTTGGTGACCCAATCGCGCAGGGCCTCGTTCGTTGCGTCCTTGAGCGTCCTGGTTCCGGAGGTCACCGGCACCACCGTCGCGCCCAGCAGCCCCATTCGGTAGACGTTGAGTCGCTGACGCCGGGTGTCCTCTTCCCCCATGTAGACGACGCACTCGAGACCGAATTTCGCGCACACCGTGGCCGTCGCAACGCCGTGCTGCCCGGCTCCCGTCTCGGCAATGATCCGCCGCTTCCCCATCCGGAGCGCGAGCAGGACCTGACCCAGCGTGTTGTTGATCTTGTGAGCACCGGTGTGGTTCAGATCTTCCCGCTTGCACGCGATGCGAACACCGTTGCCCACCGCCTCCGAGATTCTCGTGAGATCGGTGATCGGAGTCGGCCGTCCGACGTAGTCCCGGAGAAGCTGGCCGAGCTCCTCCCAGAATGTCTTGTCTTCCCGCGCGCCGTCGTAGATGCGCGCGAGCTCCTCGAGCGCTGCCATGAGCGTCTCGGGGACGTAACGCCCTCCGTACGGACCAAAGCGCCCCGCAGCCTCGGTCACCGCGGCCGCCTCGTCACCCCACTCAGGGCCCGCACCGCCGCGCCAGGGTCCTCGGCCCGTGCGACCGCGCCGCCGACCAGCACCAGATCGGCCCCCGCGGAGGCAGCTCGTTCCACGGCGCCGCGTTCCTCGATCCCGCTCTCCGTCACTGCCAGAATCCCCCTTGGTACGGCCGGAATGAGCTCTTCTGCCACCCGCAGATCCGTTACGAACGTGCTCAGATCCCGATTGTTGATCCCCACCGCCGTCGGCGACACCGCGAGCGCCCGGTCCAGCTCCCGCTGATCGTGCGCCTCCACGAGCGTCGCCAGTCCCAACCCCTTCGCCACCTTCGCCAATCGGCTGAGCTCTTCGTCCGAGAGTGCCCGCACGATCAATAGTACGAGGGCCGCGCCCGCCGCCCGGGCTTCCAGGAGCTGAAGCTCGTGGATGATGAAGTCCTTCCGCAGGGCCGGAATCGAAATCGCCCGGGTGACGCGCTCCAGATCATCGAGTGAGCCCCCGAAATGTGCTTCCTCGGTCAGCACCGAGACGGCCACGGCCCCGCCTGCCTGGTAGGCGGTGGCATGGCGGACCGGGTCGAGGTCAGGCCGGATATCCCCTGCCGACGGCGAGCGCCGTTTGACTTCGGCGATCACCCCCACCGTTTTCCCAACCACCCCCGGTCCAAAAGCCGGAGAAGCCGATGCCGCGGCCGCCCGCCGCTCCAGCTCCGACCGGCGCCCCCGGAGGGATTCCACCCGGGAACGGGTGAGGGCGAGGATGGCGTCAATGCTGGCTTTCGGCATGCTTGCTTTCGGTCGATATTCGGGTAGATTCGATTCGGCTTCTTTTCGGGAGCGAAGCAGTGCCTCTCACCCGGCGACAGCACGAAATCCTGGACTACCTGCGCGACCACATCGACGACAAGGGGTACGCCCCTTCCTTCGAAGAAATCGCCGAGCGGTTCGAATTCCAGTCCCTGGCCACGGTGCATGAGCACCTGACCAACCTCGAGCGCAAAGGCTACATCCGGCGCATCCACAACGAGAGCCGGGCGATCGAGATCGTGCCCCCGAAGGGTCAGACCGGGGCCACCGAGCTCCCCCTCCTGGGTCTCGTCGCAGCCGGTGCGCCCATCGAGGCGCTCACCGAGAACGAGACCTTCTCGGTCCCCGACGAGCTGCTGCCCCGCCGGGGCCGGAGCTACGTCCTGCGGGTCCGCGGGTCGTCCATGATCGACGAACACATCAAGGACGGGGACTACATCGTGGTCCAGGAGCGGAACCAGGCCGACAACGGCGAGACCGTCGTGGCACTCCTGAACGGGGGCACCTCCGCCGGCGGGGGCGCCACCGTCAAGAAGTACTATCGCGAGCCGGGCGGGTGGATCAGGCTGCAGCCCGCGAACGCCGAGCTCTCCCCCATGCGGGTCAACGAGCGCGACGTGATGGTCCAGGGCGTCGTCGTGGGTGTCATCCGAAAATACTGACCGACACACTGCCCCGGTTCCGCAGCTTCACCAGTACTTCGCGCGCCGCACCTGACTCCAGTGCGGCGCGCGCTTTTTTCAGTCCCTCGGGAATATCGGCCGCCAGCCCCGCCACATAAATCGCGGCGGCCGCGTTCAACAGTACCGCCGTCTTCCCCGCGTCATCATCAGCTCCGCCGTCCAGAATCTGTTCGGCCCGGCGCGCGTTCTCTGAAGGCTCGCCGCCCATCAGTTTCCCAAGATCCACCCGCGGCAAATCCAGAGTCCTGGGATCGAGTACGGAATGCAAGGCCTTCCCGTCACGAATTTCCCATACGTCGGTGAGTCCTTCAGGCGAGATCTCATCCATGCCGGCCCGGCCATGGACGACCAGCGCGTGATCGGTGCCGAGCAACGCGAGTGCTTCCGCCACCAGGGGTGCCCGTGTCGCGTCACCCACTCCCACGATCTGACGCCTGACCCCGGCCGGATTCGCCATCGGTCCCACCAGGTTCATCACCGTGGTGACGCCGAGCTCCTTGCGAACCGGGGCGAGGTGGCGCATCGCGGGATGGAAGTGGGGCGCGAAGAGAAAGGCAATTCGGGCCCGCGCGAGGGTCAGCTCCGCGGTCTTCCCGTCGGGGGGGATCGTGACGCCCATCGCCTCGAGGACGTCGGCAGATCCGCACCGCGAGGTATACGACCGGTTGCCATGCTTCGGTACGGTCGCCCCCGCCCCCACCGCCACGAAGGCGGCGACGGTCGAGATATTGAAGGTCGGCACACTGCCGCCGCCGGTCCCGCACGTATCCACCACGTGCGGACCCTCGGCGTTGACCTTCAGCATGGTTGAACGGAGCGCGCGGACCACGCCTGCGACCTCGGCGGCCGATTCCCCCTTGGCGCGAAGCCCCAGCAGGATTCCGCCCATCTGAGCGGGAGTGGCTTCCCCGCGCATCACGACGCCAAAGACGTCGGCGGCGAGCTGCTCGGACAGTGATTCACCCCGTGCGAGAACGGCGATGGCCTGCGAGAGCGGAGAAGGCGAGGAGGTATCTGCCATGAGGGGACGGTACGGTCGCCAAAGGTATCCCGAAGAATCGCGCTTTGTCAAACAGGGGCAACGGGTTGCGTGCCTTGAAAGGCCCCGTCGTCCTTTCTATTTTTAGGCGTGACGAGCCGCCCCCTCCTCGCGGTGGTGCAGTATGACGGTGGGCAGTTCGTGGGTTGGCAGCGACAACCGGCTAGCCGGACGGTGCAAGGAGAGATGGAAGCGGTTCTCCAGCGCATCACCGATCGCCGGACCGTGGTGACCGGCGCGGGACGCACGGACACCGGGGTGCATGCGCTGGGTCAGGGCGCGGGTTTCCTGGCCTCCGAGCGCTGGGCCGACGATGTGAATGGTCTGCACCGGGCGTTGAACGCCCTGTTGCCGAAGGACATCTGGGTGGAACGGGTCGCGGAAATGCGGCCCGGCTTTCACCCCCGGAAGAGCGCGACGGCCCGACGGTATCAGTACCTGATCGGCACCGACGCGGCGGCGGAGTCGCCCTTCCGGAGACGCTTCGAGTGGGCGTTGGGCAAGCCCCTCGATGCGGACGCGCTGGCGACGTGTGCGAGGACGCTGATCGGCGAGCATGACTTCCGCGGATTCGCGGCGGCCGGACAGGTCAAACCTCACTACCGATGCCGCGTGGCGCTGGCCGACTGGGCGCCGCGAGCGGACGGTGCGGGGATGACCTTCACGATCGAAGCCGATCGGTTCTTGCATCACATGGTGCGCTTTCTCGTCGGCACCATGGTGGACGTCGCCCTGGGACGCCGGCCGGCGTCCGACTTCCCTCGCTTGCTCGCCGCGACCGACAACCGGGCGGCCAGTCCGCCCGCACCACCCCAGGGACTCTACTTGGTGTGCGTGCAATATCCCGCTGACCTCTACGCCGGGGGGGGGGCCTCGTCATGAAATTTTTCCTCGACACCGCGAACCTGAAGGACATCAGCTGGGCCGCTCAGGCCGGATTGATCGACGGCATCACGACCAACCCGTCCCTGCTCGCCAAATTCGCCGGCGACGTGGACCCGAGAGACGTGCTCAAGGAGATCTGCTCGCTGGTCGAGGGACCGGTCTCCGCGGAAGTCATCGCGATCGACGCCGAAGGGATGGTGAGTGAGGGCGAATCGCTCATGAAGATCGCCGACAACATCGTCATCAAGATTCCGATGACCGAAGCCGGCATGGTCGCGGTGCGGCGCCTCTCCCGCCAGGGCATCAAGACCAATGTGACGCTCTGCTTCTCCAGCGTGCAGTGCCTCATCGCCGCCAAGGCGGGCGCCAGCTACGTCTCGCCCTTCATCGGCCGTCTCGATGACGTCGGCCAGGAAGGGATGGACGTGATCCGCGAGACCCGCGTGATCTTCGACAATTACCAGTACGCGACCGAAATCCTCGCGGCGTCCATCCGTCACCCGCGCCACGTGGTGGATGCGGCGATGGTCGGCGCCGACGTCGCGACCCTGCCCCCAGACATCCTCAAGAAGCTGCTCCAGCATCCGTTGACCGACCGCGGGCTCGAGCAGTTCCTGGCCGACTGGGGCAAGCTCACCAAGCGCGCGAAGGCGACCGTTTGACCTACAGCTCCCCGCTTGCCACCCGCTACGCCTCGCCGGCGATGCAGTCGCTCTGGAGCGACCAGCGCCGGTACGGGCTCTGGCGGCGGCTCTGGCTCGCCCTCATGGAGTCGGAGCGGGAGCTGGGACTCGAAATCCCCGATCAGGCGATTCAGCAGCTCAGGGCGCATCTCGACGACGTGGACCTCGCGCGCGCCGCCGAGCATGAGCGGCGTCTGCGCCACGACGTGATGTCGCACATCCACGCCCTCGGCGATCAGGCCCCCGCCGCTCGCCCCTACCTGCACCTCGGCGCCACGTCCGCGTTCGTCACCGACAACACCGATCTGTTGTTGATGCGCGAAGGGATTCAGTTGCTGCTCGGTCGCGTGGCTGCCGTACTCGTCGCGCTCGGGAAATTGTCGCGTCGCTCGAGCCGGATCCCGTGTCTCGCGTATACCCACTTTCAGCCGGCGCAGCTCACCACCGTGGGCAAGCGCGTCACGCTGTGGATGCAGGATTTCATTCTCGATGCGGAAGAGCTGCTGCATCGCCTCGAGACCTTCCGCTTCCGCGGTGTGAAGGGCACGACGGGCACGCAGGCGTCATTCCTCGAGCTCCTCGCCGGCGACCACGACAAGGTCCGCAAGCTGGACCAGATGGTCGCGCAGAAGCTCGGCTTCAGTCAGGTCTTCCCCGTCACCGGGCAGACCTACACCCGCAAGCTCGACGCCGAAGTGCTGGCCGCGCTGTCCGGCATCGCCGCGTCGGCGGCGAAGTTCGCGACCGACTTGCGGCTCCTGCAGCACGAAGGCGAGTTGCTCGAGCCCTTCGAGAGCGAACAGGTCGGATCGTCCGCGATGGCGTACAAACGGAATCCGATGCGCGCCGAGCGCATGACCTCTCTCGCTCGGTTCGTGATCGAGCTCGAAGGCAACGCGTGGCACACGGCGGCGACGCAGTGGCTCGAACGGACACTCGACGACAGCGCGAACCGTCGCCTGGTCATTCCCGAAGCGTTCCTCGCAGCCGATGCGATCCTGGTGCTGGCGACCAACGTCGCGGCGGGCATCGAGGTCCGCGAAGCGGTGATCGCACGGCGCGTGGCCGACCAGATGCCCTTCCTCGCCACTGAAGCGCTGCTCATGCGGGGCGTGAAGGCGGGTGGAGACCGGCAGACGCTGCACGAGGTCATCCGATCGCACAGCCAGACCGTCGCCAAGGCGATGGCCGAGGCCGGCACCCCCAACGATCTGCTCGAACGGCTCGACTCCGATCCCGCGTTCCGCGCGCTGGATCTGTCGGCCCGTACCGGCGACCTCGATCCCGCGAAGTACGTGGGCCGGGCGCCTCAGCAAGTCGACGAATTCCTGGACGACGTTCTCCCCCCCATCCTTCACGCGGTCCAGCGGGCGGCCCCCACGGCGACCCCGGCCGAGGTCACGGTATGACGACGGCGTTACGCGAAAGCACCCTCCCCCTGCCCCTCCTGCGTCGCGGCAAGGTACGGGAGATGTACGAGGTCGATGCTGACACGCTCCTCATGGTGGCGAGCGACCGGGTCAGCGCGTTCGACGTGGTGATGGACGAAGCCGTGCCGCATAAGGGCGCGGTGCTGACCCAGATGTCGGCCTTCTGGCTGAAGAAGCTCGGCAAGGTCATCCCGAACCACATGGTCACCGCCGACGCCGGCGAGATCATCAAGAAGGTGCCCGCCCTCGCGAGCCACCGGGCCGTGATCTCCGGCCGCGCGATGCTCGTGAAACGGACCACACCGGTCTCGTTCGAGTGCGTCGTCCGCGGCTATCTCTCCGGCTCCGCCTGGGCCGAGTACCGGAAGTCCGGGACCCTCGCCGGTGAGCCGCTGGCCGCCGGGCTGGTCGAGAGTGACCGGCTCGATCCTCCGATCTTCTCTCCCGCGACCAAGGCCGAGACGGGCCACGACGAGAACGTCACGTTCACCCACGTCGTGGATGCCCTCGGCCGCGTCATGGGCGAACGGTTGAAGCGCGCCTCGCTGTCGCTCTATGACGCGGGCCGGGCGTACGCGGCTGAGCGCGGCATCATCATCGCGGATACCAAATTCGAGTTCGGGACGACGACGGACGGGACGCTGCTGTTGATCGACGAGGTCCTGACGCCTGACAGCTCCCGGTTCTGGCCCGCCGATCGCTACACACCGGGCAAAGGCCAGCCGTCCTTCGACAAGCAGCCCCTGCGCGACTACCTCGCGGGCATCAAGAAGCAGGGCAAGTGGAACGGCGAAGCACCGCCTCCCACCCTGCCCAAAGACGTCGTGCAGGCCACGAGTGAGCGGTATCGCGAGGCATATCTGCTGGTGACCGGACACGCGCTGGAGACCGCCTGATGCGGATGGCCCCCGAAGGCTGGCCGTTCATTCTGCCGGGCTGGGCGCTCGTCACCCTCGGCGTCTGGGCCGCGACCACCGGCAGTCCCTGGTGGTGGCTCGGCACCCTGCTGTGGCTGCCCTTTGCCGTCTGGCTCCTCGTCTTCTTCCGCGATCCGGCCCGCACCGGCCCTCGCGGAGAGAAGTCGGTCATCTCACCGGCCGACGGAACCATTGTGAGCGTCGCGCAGGTCGATGAGCCCGCGTACCTGAAGGCGCCCGCGGTCCGCGTCTCGATTTTCATGAGCGTGTTCAACGTCCACGTGAACCGGTATCCCGTGACGGGCACCGTCGAATACCGCTACTACAATCCCGGCAAGTTCCTCCACGCCGCCCGCGAGAAGGCCTCGCTCGACAACGAGCAGTCGTCGATCGGGGTGCGTGGTGCCCGCGGGCCTCTGCTGGTCCGCCAGATCGCGGGCTCCATCGCGCGCCGCATCGTCACGGACGCGAAGGTCGGTGACCCCGCGGTGCAGGCTGAGCGCATGGGCATGATCCGGTTCGGCTCACGCGTCGACGTCTTCCTGCCCGCCGCTGCCAACGCGAAGATCGCCGTGAAGATCGGCGACAAGGTGCACGCGGCGGCTACGGTTCTGGCGGAGTATCCCTGATGGCGGGCCCCCGCCTCCGTCCGCCGAACATCCGGCGCGTCGTCATCATCGTGCCGAGCCTGTTCACGCTCTTCAATCTGTTCTTCGGCTTCTGGTCGATGGTGCTCGCTCAGCGCGGCGACTTCTACCGCGCAGGATGGTTCATCGTCTTCGCCGGAATCCTCGACACGCTCGACGGCCGCGTCGCGCGACTGTCGAACACCGGCACGCGGTTCGGAGCCGAGCTCGATTCGCTGGTCGATGTCGTGTCCTTCGGCGTCGCCCCGGCGTTCCTCATGTACCGGGTCGAGTTCGCCGACGCGGGCCCGGTGGCGTGGGTGTTCTGCTTCTTCTACGTGATGGCCGCCGCGCTCCGGCTCGCACGGTTCAACATCACGCAGGCGGGCCGCGCGAAAACGGCCTTCATCGGCCTGCCCTCACCGGCCGCGGGCATGACGCTGGCGACGTTCTATCCGTTCACGCAGACGGGGCTCTACGACGACTCGGTGCATTTCATTCCGTGGCACACCGTCCTGAGCTTCCTGATGATCGGCCTCGCCATCCTGATGGTGTCGAACGTCCGGTACGCGACCGTGCCGCGCGCCGGTATCCGGACGCTCCGCGGCATCCTGTCGTTCGCCGTCATCATCGCCATCCTGGTGTTCGGCATCTGGAAGCACGACGCCTTCTTCTTCCCCCTGGGTGTGACCTACGTGACCTACGGAGTCGTCCGCGCCTCCATCCTCGGCCTGTTCGTGACGCCCGATGAAGACGAGGAGGCGGAGACCGCCGGCCCTATCGTCATCGGCGACACCGATCGCGGCACCGGTGAGCTGCACCGCCACCGCCACCCCCGCGGCCCGGAGAGCGCCTGATGGCCTCCTTCCGCGTGGAGATTCGCGTGATGCCCCGCGGTGGAATTCTCGACCCGCAAGGTCAGGCCGTCGCGCACGCCCTGCATGCACTCGGTTTCGCCGACGTGAACGGCGCACGGGTCGGGAAGCACCTGGTGCTGACGGTGGACGCGGCGAGCTCGAGTGCCGCGGAGACCCGGGTCAAGGCGATGTGTGACCGCCTGCTCGCCAATCCGGTGACCGAGGACTACCAACTCGCCGTGGAGCCCGCCTGATGCGCCGGGTCGCGGTGATCGTCTTCCCCGGCACGAACTCCGAGGTCGAGACCGTGGACGCGGCCCGGGATGCCGGGAGCGACGCGTACTACGTCTGGCACAAGGACACGGATCTGAAGGGTGCCGACGTCGTGATCCTCCCCGGCGGGTTCAGCTACGGCGACTACCTCCGGTCGGGCGCCATTGCCCGGTTCTCCCCCATCATGGAAGCGGTCGCGGCCCATGCCCGGGCCGGCGGGGGCGTACTGGGGCTCTGCAACGGCTTCCAGACCCTCTGTGAAGCCGGGCTCCTGCCCGGTGGCCTGGTCCGGAATGACCGGCTGCGGTACGTCTCCCGACCCGTGCGCCTCCGCGTGGAGGCGGTCGACACCCCCTTCACGAACCAGTACCGGAAGGGGGAGGAGATCACGATCCCCATCGCTCACGGCGACGGGCGCTATGTTGCTGATGCCCCCACGCTGGCCGCCCTCGAGGCCGAGGGACGGGTGGTGTGGCGGTATGTCGGAGAGAATCCGAATGGTTCGACCAACGGCATCGCGGGCGTGTGCAACGCGGCGCGGAACGTGGTCGGAGTGATGCCGCATCCGGAGCGACTGAACGCGCCGGTGCTGGGCGGCCAGGATGGGGCCCGTGTCTTTTTCTCCTTGGAGGCTCGCGATGCGACGCAGCATGCTGGCGATCTGCGCGCTGTTGGCGGTCACCACCGCGGGATGTGATCAGCTCAACAAGGTGAAGGGGCTGTTCTCCAAGAAGTCGCCCCCACCCGCCACACCGCAGCACACCGCTACGCCGCCGACGCAAACCCCGGCGCCCGCGCCGACGACGGCGAAGCCCGGCCAGACGAGGCCCGGCCAGGCGACGCAGACCGCCATGACCACGCAGCAGCCGCATGGTCCGGTAACGCCGGTGCAGGACAAGCCCTATGACTCACCCGACACCGGCACGGTGGCGCCGGGAATGAGCGAGTCTCAGGTCTACTCGCTCTGGGGTGCACCAACGGAAGTCCGGCATGCCGGAACCCGCACGTACCTGTTCTTCCCGAACGGATGCGAGCGCTCATGCGGCACCGCCGACATCGTGACGCTCGACAACAATCAGGTGGTGGATGCCATCGTCCGCTGGCCCGGACATGGCTACAGCGGTCAGTCGTCCTCGCCCCGCTCCGGCCCCCCGACCCGGAAGAAGCCCGGCGCCGGCAACCTGACGATGCCGGATACGACGAAGCACGACACGACGACGGCGCCCGCCACGTCTCCCGCACCCGCGCCGGCGCCTGTTCCGGCCGACACGGTGAAGCCGAAGACCGATTCCACCAAACCAAAACCGGATTCGAGTTCACACTGACGAACCATCCCACCTCGCGGCGTGGACCGGTGACTCCTTTCCCAGGAGACCCGCCGGTCACGCCCGCTCTGGTCGAAGAGCACAACCTCACGCCTGACGAGTACGTTCGCATCGAACAGCTGCTGGGCCGCACCCCGACGCTCTCCGAGCTCGGGATCTTCTCGGCACTCTGGAGCGAGCACTGCTCCTACAAACACTCGCGGCCAATCCTGAAAACGTTCCCCACCACGGGGCCGCAGGTCGTTCAAGGTCCCGGCGAAAACGCGGGTGTGTTGCGACTCCCCGGCGGCTGGGCCGTCGCGTTCAAGATCGAATCCCACAATCACCCGTCGGCGGTCGAGCCCTATCAGGGTGCGGCGACCGGCGCGGGTGGCATTCTCCGCGACGTGTTTACCATGGGTGCACGGCCCGTGGCGATGCTCAACTCCCTGCGGTTCGGATCACTCGACGAGGCGCGCAACCGGTATCTGTTTGCTGGAGTCGTGAAGGGCATCGGGGACTACGGGAATTGCGTCGGCGTCCCCGTGCTCGGCGGCGAAGTGGACTTCGCGCCCGGCTACACCGGCAACCCGCTCGTCAACGCGATGTGCGTCGGCCTGCTGAAGGAAAATGATCTGATCCGCGCCGCCGCCCAGGGTGTCGGCAACGTCCTGATCACCATGGGCTCATCCACCGGCCGGGACGGTATCCATGGCGCCTCGTTCGCGTCTGAAGAGCTCACCGCCAAGAGCGAAGCGCGCCGCCCGCAGGTTCAGGTCGGCGACCCGTTCACCGAAAAGCTGCTGCTCGAAGCGAGCCTCGAGCTGATTCAGTCGGGACACATTGTCGCGATCCAGGACATGGGCGCAGCGGGCCTCACGTCGTCGTCCGCCGAGATGGCGGCACGAGGCGGTGTAGGCGTCGAGATCGACTTGTCCCTGGTCCCCACCCGCGAAGCCGGCATGACGCCCTACGAGATCCTGCTCTCCGAGTCCCAGGAGCGCATGCTCGTCGTAGCCAAAGCCGACCGCGTGAAGGAAGTCCAGGCTATCGCAGACAAGTGGGACCTCACCGCGATGCCGATCGGCCGGGTGACCGACGACGGGATGTACCGCTGCATGTGGAGGGACCAGGTGGTCGTCGAGATTCCGGGGCGTCAGCTGGTCGAGGATTGCCCGGTCTACTATCCCGAAGCCAACGAGTCACCCGCGGTCGCCAAGCTCAGAGCGGCATCACCCAATCCCGAATCCCCAATCCCGAATCCCTCGGAAGCCCTGCTGAGGCTCCTGAACGACCCCAGCATCGCTTCAAAGCGCTGGGTCTACGAGCAGTACGACTCGAGCGTCCAGGCCCGAGCCGTCATCCACCCCGGCGGCGACGCCGGCGTCCTCCGGGTTCAAGGCACCGACTTCGCACTGGCTGTGACCACCGACTGTAATTCCCGCTACCTCGCCCTCGATCCGTACGAGGGTGGCAAAGGAGCCGTGGCCGAGGCGGCCCGGAACATCGCATGCACCGGCGCGCGCCCCCTGGGAATTACCGACTGCCTGAACTTCGGCTCCCCGGAGCGGCCCGACGTGTTCTTCCAGTTCCGGGAGGCTTGCCGGGGGATTTCGGATGCGTGCAAGGCATTCGACACCCCGGTCACGGGGGGCAACGTCTCTTTCTACAATGAGAGCCCCACCGGCGCGGTCGACCCGACCCCGGTCATCGGCATGGTCGGACTCCTCGAACAGGCGGACCACGCCGTCCCGAGCCACACCAGACACCTCGGCGACGTCGTGCTCATCGCTGGTGAGACCCAGTCCGAGATGGGTGGATCGGCGTACTGGGAAGTGATCCAGGGATTCCGGGGCGGCATGCCCCCCCGGGTGGATCTGGCCACCGCCCGGAAGCTCGTCGACTTCCTGGTCGGCGCCGCGAAGCGCAAGCTCATCAACTCCGCGCACGATGCATCCTCCGGAGGCCTCGGCGTCGCGCTGGCCGAGATGGCGATCGGCGGGCCCTATCAGGAAGCGGGCCTGGGACTGACCGTCGACCTGTCCAACTATGCGCCTGCGCTTTCGGATGCCGATCTGCTGTTCAGCGAGAGCCACAACCGGGCCGTGCTCACGGTCTCCCCTGATCGCGTCGCGGCCGTGACGGCCCTCGCCGCCCAGCACGGGGTTCCCCTATATCCGGCGGGAACTATCGGCGCTCCAGGCACGTTGGTGAGCATCAAGCTCCGTGATGGAGCCGTGTCATACCCGGTCAGGCAGCTCCGTGAGGTATATTTCGGGTCCATCCCCCGCCGTATGGGAGACTGAGACGAGATGTGCGGCATCATCGGCGTTTCCGGCGTTCCTGACGCGGCCCGGGTCGCGTACCTGGGACTCTACAGCCTCCAGCATCGCGGCCAGGAGTCGTCCGGGATCGTTGCGGTCGATGGCGAAGGCGTCGCGCGCTCCCACCGCGGCATGGGGCTCGTCTCCGAGAACTTCAATGACCAGGTGCTCGCCAATTTGACCGGCGACGTCGCCATCGGTCACACGCGCTACTCCACCGCCGGCTCCTCGATCCTCGCGAACGCTCAGCCCTTCCTCGCGCGCTATCGCGAAGGGCCGATGGCCCTGGGTCACAATGGCAATCTCACGAATGCCGTGCCCCTTCGGGCAGATCTGGTGGCCAAGGGATCGATCTTCCAGACCACATCGGATTCCGAAGTGCTGGTCCACCTGATCGCGCGCTCGGAAGCCCGCGAACCGGAGGATCAGATCCTCGACGCTCTCGAGCGCGTGGATGGCGCCTACTCGCTCGTGCTCACCATCGGCCGGACGTTGTACGCCCTGGTCGACCCTCGGGGCTTCCGTCCCCTGATCCTCGGCAAGCTGGGCTCGGGTTACGCAGTGGCGTCGGAGACGTGCGCACTCGATCTGATCGGTGCGGAGGTGGTTCGGGAGCTCGAACCAGGCGAGATGCTGCGGATTCACGAGGGGGAGGTGGTGCGGCTCCCGAATCTCCCCAAGAAGCCGTCTCAGCGCTGCATCTTCGAGCTGGTGTACTTCTCGCGCCCCGACTCCACGATTTTTCACCGGTCCGTGGACCGGGTCCGTCGTGCCCTCGGCCGCGAGCTGGCCAAGGAGCATCCGGCGCCGGGCGCCGACTGCGTCTTCTCGGTCCCGGATTCATCGAATGCCATGGCCCTGGGATTCTCCGAGCAATCGGGCGTCAAGCTCGAGCATGCGTTGATCCGCAATCACTACGTGGGCCGTACGTTCATTCAGCCCTCGCAGGCGGGCCGGAACGCCAAGGTCAAGATCAAGTTCAATCCGGTCCGTGAAGTGCTCGAAGGCAAGAAGGTCGTAATCGTGGACGACTCGCTCGTCCGCGGCACGACGTCGCGCGGCCTGGTGCAAATGGTCCGGCAGGCCGGCGCCAAGGAAGTCCATTTCCGGATCGCTTCCCCCCCGATCACCGGCCCCTGCTGGTACGGGATCGATACACCCTCGAAATCCGAGCTTATTGCGTCGAGCAACACCGTCGAGCAGATCCGGAAGCACCTCGGCGTCGAGTCCCTCGGATATCTCTCGCTCAACGGGATGCTTTCCGCCGCGGGCGGGGACCCCAAAGAGTTCTGTCACGCCTGTTTCTCAGGAGCCTATCCCACGCCGATTCCCGACGAATCGGCCCGTGGGCGCTACGAGCTGCCGGTCGCCGTTCCGGTCTAAGTCAGTCACAATTCAGGGGGACACCGATGCCCTCGGTGGAACGCTTCGTCTATTCCTTCGGGAACGGCCGGGCCGACGGCTCCGCCGCCATGCGGGATGTCCTGGGCGGCAAGGGGGCAGGCCTGGCCGAAATGGCCAACCTCGGGCTCCCGGTACCGCCCGGCTTCACCATCTCCGCCAAGATCTGCATCGAGTACCTGGCCGCGGGCGCCTTCTCTCATGAGCTGCGCGAGGAGGTGACGCGAAATCTGAAGAACCTGGAGCAGATGGCCGGCAAACGCCTCGGCGACGTCCGCAATCCCCTGCTGGTATCGGTGCGCTCCGGCGCCGCGGTGTCGATGCCCGGCATGATGGAAACGATCCTGAACCTCGGCCTGAACGACCAGACCGTGCAGGGCTTGATCTCCGGCTCGAAGAACCCGCGCTTCGCCTACGACTCGTACCGCCGCTTCGTCCAGATGTACGGAGATGTGGTCTACGAGCTGGGCAAGGAACCCTTCGAAGAAGTGCTGGACGAGTACAAGAAGCGGCGAAAGGTCGAACGCGACATCGACCTGCCCGCCGACGATCTCGCGCAACTCGTCCGCGAGTTCAAGGACATCATCCAGGCCAAGCGCGGCATCCCCTTCCCGGACGACCCGCAGGAACAGCTGTGGGGCGCCATCGAGGCGGTGTTCAAGAGCTGGCACACCCGCCGCGCCATCGACTACCGCAAGGTTCACAACATTCCCGACGACCTCGGCACCGCGGTGAATGTGGTGTCGATGGTCTACGGCAACATGGGAGACGATTGCGGGACCGGAGTCGCCTTCACGAGGAACTGCAGCACCGGCGAGAATATCCTGAACGGTGACTATCTCACCAACGCGCAGGGCGAGGATGTGGTATCCGGGGCCCGCACTCCTGAGTCCATCGCGAAGATGAAGCGGGGGAAGCTCGCGAAGGTCTACAAAGAGCTGGAGCGGATCGCCGAGAAACTCGAGCACCACTTCAAGGACGTACAGGACATCGAATTCACCTTCGAGCATGGCAAGCTGTACATGCTGCAGACCCGTCGCGCGCAGCGCACGGGCATGGCGGCGGTCCGGATCGCCGTCGAGATGGTGGAGGAAAAGCGGATTTCAGAGGATGAGGCGGTGCAGCGGGTGCCGCCCCAGGACCTGGACCAGCTCTTCCATCCCATGGTGGATCCGAAGGCCCCCGTCACGGTCGTCGCCAAGGGACTCCCCGCGTCACCGGGTGCCGCGATCGGCGAGGTCGTCTTCGACGCCGACGAAGCAGAGGCGCTGGCCAAGAAGGGCCACCAGGTCATTCTGGTCAGGCCTGAAACCTCGCCTGAGGACTTTCACGGCATCGTGGCCGCACAGGCGGTGCTCACCGCTCGCGGCGGCATGACCAGCCATGCGGCCGTCGTCGCGCGTGGCATGGGCAAGACCTGCGTCGTCGGCGCCAAGGAGCTCGACGTCCAGCCGGCGGCCGGGCGCTTCAGCGCGAATGGGAAGACGGTGAAGAAGGGGCAGATCGTCACCGTCGACGGCACGTCAGGGCGTGTGATCATGGGGGCCGCGAAGGTCGTCGCACCCAAGGTGGGACGGCACTACGACATCCTGATGCAATGGGCCGATGCCCGCCGTCGCATGCGCGTCCGCACCAATGCCGACACGCCCGCTGACGCCAAGCGCGCCCGGGAGTTCGGGGCTGAAGGCATCGGATTGTGCCGGACCGAGCACATGTTCTTCGAGGGGCACCGCATCACGGCGATGCGGGAGATGATCGTCGCCACCGATGAGACGGGCCGACGGAAGGCCCTCGCGAAGCTCCTGCCCATGCAGCGGTCCGACTTCGAGGGAATCTTCGAGGCGATGGCAGGCTTGCCCGTGACCATTCGCCTTCTCGATCCCCCGCTCCATGAGTTCCTGCCGCATACCAAGGCGGAAATCGCCGAGCTGGCGAAGGCCATGAAGATGCCGGCCGCGCAGCTGGGCCGAATCGTCGCGAACCTGGTCGAGGCGAACCCGATGCTCGGCCACCGGGGTTGCCGTCTGGGGATCACCTACCCCGAGATCACGGAGATGCAGGCACGGGCGATTTTCGAGGCCGCCTGCAAGGTCGTGGCGCGCGGCAAGCAGGTGTTGGCCGAGGTGATGGTCCCGCTGGTGGCGACGGCGGAGGAGTTGATCAGGCAGGAGGCGATCATCCGCCGGGTGGCCCAGGAGGTCTTCCAGGCCGAGGGACGCGCGGTGCCTTACCTGGTGGGGACGATGATCGAGCTGCCACGCGCGGCCCTCACGGCAGACGAGATTGCCAAGTCAGCGGAGTTCTTCTCGTTCGGGACCAACGACCTCACCCAGACCACGTTCGGCCTGTCACGGGACGATGCTGGCCGTTTCCTGCCCTTCTACGTGGACCGGGGTATCCTGCCTGCTGACCCCTTCCAGGTGCTCGATCAGGACGGCGTGGGCAAGCTGATCCAGATGGCCGTGCGGCTGGGACGCGGGACGCGGAGTGACTTGAAGATCGGGATCTGCGGGGAACACGGGGGCGAGCCGAGCTCGGTGAAGTTCTGCCATCATGCCGGCATGAACTATGTGAGCTGCTCGCCCTTCCGGGTCCCGATTGCCCGCCTCGCCGCGGCCCAGGCAGCCCTCGAGGAGGCGGGCGTCATCAATCGGACCAAGGCGACCGTCTAGCTCACTTCGGCGCCAGTGAAGCCAGGGCCGCGAAGAGCAACACGGTGATCAAGGTCAGCGTGATCGACGCGCCCCACGCGGCGTTCTTCGACGTCTTGTGCGTCACTTGAATCCCGGTCGCATAGAGGAACGCGCCCCAGATCGTGAACGGGTTGATCCCACCCAGCAGTCCCCCGATGAATCCTCCCGCGCTCGGCGCGATGAGATTGAGGCCCAGTGCGGGTTGCAGATCGGCCGGTGACGTGACGGAACCGACTCCCTTCATCATCAGGACCACTGCGCCGACGAGCTGCAGCAGAATGCCCGTGATCGAAACATAAGTCGCGACACTCAGCAGGGTCCCCCACTTCGACTCACCAGCGAAGATCGACACCAGGACCCACAGAACCGTGGCAAGGATGATCAGGATGATGCCGTATCCGACCGGCGCGAACAGGTAGCCGATACCCGCGAATTTCCTGGCATTCTCCGCCGCTGCGGGGTTGGCCTGGGCGACTTCGGCCAGCTTGGCCGCTTGGGCAGCCATTTGGTAGGGGGTCATCAGGTAGCCAACGATCACCGCCAGGATGGCGATGGCGATGAAGGGCGCCCAGAACTTGGGCTTCTCCGCGACCCGCCCGAACACGGCTCCCGGCTCGTACAGGACTCGGAATACATCGAGAAACGCGCCCATCAGGCCTCCAAGGGGGATGAAAAGAGTGTTCAGCGCGGTACGAAGCTACGGCCTGATGGGTTTCAGCGCGAGATTGGGAAGGGGTTCCCAAACCCGAGATCGCGCCCAATCTGCTGGGCGCAACCCGAGATTGGAAACCTGTTCCTAGGATGCCAGCGCGCGTAAACGCGCGGCTCGGCGTGGGTCGCGACGCGACCTGTCAAGAAGGCCCGTTTACGGGCTCATGCCGAGCCGCGACGTCAGTCGCGCCGGCATCGAGGAGCCAGCATCCATGTGGCGATCATGGCTGCTTCCCTCTGTTCGAGTGCACCCACACCACCCGCACATCGGTGCGTTGGTCATTGAGTGGCAGCCACGACATCCACTCGCCTGGCCGGAACTGTTGATAGGCCGGGAGCTCCGCCGCCATCTCGGCACCCACAACCCGGGTGTACGCTTTGGAAACGTGGGTCGAGAGGATGGTGCCGTCTGGCGCTTCCAAGACCCAGATCGTGACCGGTGGATTGGCGATGCTGTGCAGGTACTGAGGGTACTTGTCCGCAACCACCACCGTCCCCTTCTCCATCATTTCCTCGCGCGACGGCAGGAGGAGAGACGTGGGAGTCCCTTCCGAGCTCCACAGCCACTGTTGACCCGAAGCTTGAACCGTGTCCGAATGGCCACCCGATGACTCGACCATTCCGTGACCACGTATGGGGTGCGTGCTCTGGAGAGTCACCCACACCACGTTGACGTGGTCGCGAGCCCACCCCCGCGTCGCGGCGGGCGTGATGCTCGTGATCACTCCCCCCCAAAGGCCCGGGAACACTTCATTCAGGCCGTGGATCGAGACGAGGGACGTACCCGCAACTAAGCGCGGTGTGACCACCTTCGTCTGATAGACGTTATGCCCAGCATCGGCGATGAACCACACTTCCCGCGATGACCCACTTGTCGCGGCCAACAGATCAGGGTGGTACTTCTGCATGGCTTCCAGCACCCATGGCACCTGTGCGAGGACGGACGCATCCGCCAAAGGCTGAAATGGACGGTTCGGATCCCGCAGAACCGCCCAGAATACCGGCTGACTTCCCGGGGAAATGGCGTTTTCCCCTACCAGGGTAACGGACTGCATCTTGGGGAATCCGAACCCAGGCACCACCGAGTCTGCTGCCTGCGACCTGATGACTTCGTCCCCGGCCCTCCGAGGTGTCGTACCGTAGCGGACGACGTGGCTGTCCGGACTCACGATGAACCAGAGGTAGACTGACCCCTTGGTCGCGGCCGCCCCAAAGTATCGTCGCACTGAGTCGGCAATGAACGTGCTCGTGATCTTGCCCTGCTCTTCCCGGGTCTGGTACGAGAACGATTCCTTCTTCGCCGTGGGCGCCGTCGGACTGGGAGCTTCGCAGGCCGCGAAGATGGCAGCCCCCGAGGCGAGAACCGTCGCGAACGCCCATAGCACTGGGCGCCGTGGCCGGAGCCCGGTCAGCGCCCGAATGCGGCGCTCCAGCGATGACATCGGCTCGTGAAAGGCAGCGACCGGCACCAGACTCCGCGCCGCCCGGGATGCGACCTCGAGCAGCAGGCGGCCATAGGTCGCGGGATCCGGACGGCGACGCAGCACCCGCTGATCGCAATCCAGCTCGATGGCGAGACGGAGACGCCGGAATTGCCACCAGAGCCCGAGATTCCAGGGGACGAGGGCGAGCAGACCGGCACAAAGAATCAGGAGGCGCGCGTCGTGCGACATCAGGTGCTCGGCTTCGTGCGCGAGCAGGAGATCCCGTTGCGCCGACGTGAGGTCGAGTGACCATTGAGGCACGACGACCTTGCAATCGAAAAATCCCACCACAGCGGGACCCACGTCATCCGAGACCAGGAGGCCATCCCGGGACTTCCACGCCCGCCGCATCCGCGCGAGCCTCACCGATCCCGTCGCAAACCAGGCCAGCAATCCCAGGGAAGCCAGTCCCCATCCCACGACCAGGGGTTTGTCGAGGTCTGACCAGGTCCACTGGTGGCCGGTCCGATACCGGATGGCGGGCGCGGTGATGCTGACTGGCTCGGCCGCCTCGACCACACCGTTGGGCATCTGAATTCGGACTGGCATGGGCTGCAGGGCCTGCGGGCGATACCATGCCGCGACCGGTAGGGCCAGGGTAACCACCATCGCCCCAACCCAACACCAGCGCCCTGCCCTGCCGAGAAGCCGAGCGCCCCGCTCGAGCGCCATGGCACCCAGTCCCGCAAGCACCGCGATGACGGTGCCGTACAGCATCCAGGTGGCGATCATGGCTTCGCCTCCCGCAACCGCTCCTCGAGCAACTTCCGCAACCGCTTGATCTCGGCCTGACTGAGATCATGTTCCGAGACCAACTGCGTCATGAGGAGCTCGGGCGAGCCCTTGAAGACCGTGTCGACGAGCCGCTTGAGCGCCGAGGTGCCCGC
>Ga0126371_10000100_pt1 | contig 62736 bp, 57 predicted proteins | sample PanSoiMetaPlot_4_FD_110145 | JGI IMG/M metagenome (GOLD analysis project Ga0126371, IMG submission 110145) | Tropical forest soil microbial communities from Panama - MetaG Plot_4 | ecosystem: Environmental > Terrestrial > Soil > Tropical forest > Bulk soil | place: Panama | collected 2016-02-17
CGATCCCGAACGTCACGATCATCGACGAAGGCACGATCATCGACGGCGGTGCGACCCGACTAATCCTGGCTGGCCCGCTCGATGAGCTCAACACTGCGCTTGCCAACATCAACTATGTTTCGAGTGCGGGCGGAACCGATACAATCACGGTGACGACCACCGACGGCTTTGGCGGCCGCAATACCCAGCAGTTCGACGTCGACGTCAACGCGCCGCCGGTGAACAGCGTTCCTCCCGAACTTCTGGTCCAACAGGGCGCCCCGACCTCCGTCCTCGGCGTGAGCGTGAACGATGACGACGCGGTCGTCGCCAACGAGAAATTGAGCGTCACGCTGACGGACGCGCTGGGCACGGGCACGCTGACGGTGGCCGCCGGCGGCGCCGAGCTCATCGGCAACAAGACGAACCAACTCGAGATCAAGGGCTCGCTCGGCGACATCAACAACGAGCTCGCCACGCTGAAATATGTGTCCGGCACGTCCGGGAGCGACAGCATCGACGTTTCCACGAACGACGGCCGCGGCGGCAGCGACGACGACCAGATCGCAGTCAGAGTCAATGCGCCGCCGGTGGTCAGCTTCTCGGGCAGCCAGGTCATTCAGCCAGGTATCGCGACGCACCCGGGAGACACGACCACCGAGAACGGATTCTTCGCCGGACTGGCGAACGTATTCCAAGACACCGTCATACGAGCCGGGCAAGGGATCACGATTTCCGACGACGACGCGACGAGCGCGAACGAAAACTTCACGGTCACGCTGCACGACTTCGATGCCGTGCTGACCGCTACGATCGACGGCGGCCAGGTACGCGTCGGGGGCAGCCCGGACACGGACCTGTCGGTCAGCGGCACGCTGGCCGAGGTGAATGCTGACCTCGCCACGCTGAGGCTTCTCGCCAGTACCCCCGGGACACAAACCCTCGACGTGACGGTGACGGACGATCGCGGCGGCAGCGACGAACTTCCTCTGCAACTCAGAATCGATGCGCCGCCAGTGGCGACGAAACTGACAGACCCGGTCGTCGTGCGGTTCGCGCTGACGAGCCCCATTCCGGTATTCGAGGTGTCCGATACGGACAGCGACACCGTAACGGCGTCCCTGGAGAGCACGCTCGGGTTTCTATCCGTGCCGGCTGATGTCGTGGGCGGCGGCACCATTGTTGGCAACGGTAATGGATTTGCTGCTGCTCTGACCATTTCGGGTACCACGGCCCAGGTAAACATCGACCTGCAGGCGCTTACGCTCTTTCCCCTGTTTCCGACCAGTGGCGACGCCGTCACGATGTTCGTGACGGACGACGACGGTGGCATCTCCGCGCCGGTGACGTTCGACAACCTCATCGTCGACACGCTGGAGGTCGCAGTTCCGTCAAGCGTCGGCGTCCTGCAGAACGTCCAGGCCGCGATCTCCGGTATCGGCGTAGACGACGCGGATGCCTCGCTCACGGATTTCACCGTCACGCTCACGGCACTGCACGGCGGCACGTTGTCGGCGAACACGAACGTGACCGATGGCGGCGGCAGCATAAAAGGGGCCGCCACATTCAAACTCGTCATCGAGGGCACGCGCGACCAGGTCAATGCCGACCTGACCACCCTGACCTACCTCAACAGGTCCCCGGGAAGCGACACGATCGACGTGCAGACGAGCGACGGGATCACCACCGAGGACCACCAGATCGCGGTGGCGATCGCGCCGCCGCTCGGGGTCATCGTGCCGCCGAAGCTCGTCAAGGGCTACATCGAAGGCGCAACCGTCTTCGCCGACGACAACCGCAACGGCGTGCTCGATCCGGGCGAGTTTTCCGCCGTCACGGATGCGACCGGCGGCTTCACGCTTGCGGGCGGCACCGGTCCGCTGATCGCGTTCGGCGGCACCGATGTCTCGACTGGCCTGCCGTTCCTCGGCGAGCTCACGGCGCCGGCTGACTCAACGGTCGTGACGCCGCTGACCACCCTGCTCAACCTTCTCGAGCAGCAGAACGTCGGCAATGCCGAGGCCGCACTGCTCGGCGCGCTCGGGCTCGCGCCGAGCCTCGATCTCGAGACGCTCGACCCGATCGCGGCCGCGCAGGGCGGCGATCTCGTCGGCGGCGCCGCCGAGGTCGCGGCCGCCAAGGTCTACGACACGGTGTCGCTGATCGCGTCGGCGCTGTCGGGCGTAGGCGAGCCGCTCAAGACCGCCGAGCACGACACGTTTGCCGCAATCGCCGACGCGATCGCGGGCGGCAACCTCGATCTGCTCGACCCGAACGCGCTCGCGACGTTGATCGACGGGGTTGCGCAGGGCGAAGGCGTCGCACTCTCGTCGGGCCTTGTCGCCGACGTGGCGACGATCCTGTCCGCCGGCAACGCGGCGCTCGATCATGTGGCGCAAACGGATACGACCGGCGCCGCCCTCCTGGCGGACACGGCGGGCATCGAAAAGCTGATCCAGGGGACTGCGTCGAACGCCTTTGCGCAGGCCGGCGGCAACGCGGCCCAGGTCGCGTCATTCGCCTTCGAGTTCACCGGCGCCGACGGCCTGACCTTCGACGCCGTGGCGGGTCAACACGCGCTCGTGCTGACCGGCACGCCCGGCGACGACATCCTGGTGGGCGGCCGCACGGCCGACAACGTCATCGAAGGCAAGGCCGGCAACGACATGCTGACCGGCGGCCTCGGCAACGACGCGTTCGTGTTCAATTTCGATGTCGCGCAGCAGACCGAGATCCGGTACGTGCCGGTGACGCAGCATCACCACGATTTCGTCAGCCTCGCCGACGTCACCTCGGTCGTGGTCGACGAGGCGACCTATTTCAGGCCTGCGCTCAACGCCGCGCTCACGGCCTGGAAGACATGGGACGCCGCGCTCACGGCTTATGCCGACAGCCGGCGCGACAACACCGGCGGCGATCATTTCACCGCATTCACCAACACCAACCCGGGCAAGGGCCGCGCCGTCGGCAGTGGCGGCACCGTCGGAACGATCGCGCTCGTCGATGGGTATTTCCACGACTACGACACCACGACGCTGCAGCAGCAGACCGTCACGGTCACGACGGTCGCGGGCGACGGCTTCGACAAGATCACCAACTTCGCCAATCCGTCGCTGACGGTCGCGAACGGCGGCGCCGGCACCGACACGCTGCTGTTCAAGGGCCTGAGCGCGGATGCCACTGCCGCCAGCTACTGGGGCCATTGGCTGGACAGCACGAGCGCCGGCGGCGACACCACCATCCACGTTCACGACGTGGCCAACCACGGCCCCGACGTCGCGGCGATCACGCTCGTCGGCGTCACGACCGATGTCGGCACGCTGGTGCACAATGGGGCGATCGCCTTCGCGGCGCGTTGACCGCGAGAGCGATGCCCGCGCGCCTCACCGTGAGGCAGACTTAATTCCGATAGCGCGGGTCGATCTTGTCGAGCATGCGCAGGTAGGCGGGCCAATCGGCGGAGCCGCGGCCGCTGTCGTGGCCGACATACTGCTTCACGGTCTTGCGGCAGACCTCGTCGGGGATCTCGATGATCTCGCCGCCGGTCGCCTCGAGCGTGAGCTGGATCTCGGCCGCCTCGATCAGGTGGCGCATCAGCACGAAGGCATCGCGCGCGCTCCGGCCGACCGTGAGCAGGCCGTGGTTGTGCATGATCATGGCGCGGTTGTCGCCGAGATTCTTGATCAGCCGCTCGCGCTCGCCGAAATCTTCCGTAATGCCCTCGTAGGCATGATAGCCGAGGCCGCCGTAGAAGCGCACCGCCTCCTGCGAGATCATGCGCAAGCCGCCCTTGCGGCCCGCGATCGCCATGCCGATCGGCGTGTGCACGTGCACGGCGCAGATCACGTCCGGCCGGCCGCGCATCACGCCGCCGTGCAGCGTGAAGCCCGGCCGGTTGACGCCGGCGGACTCGTCGAGGTCGTCGTTCATGTCGACCTTGACGAGGTTCGACGCCGTCACCTCGGTCCACAGGAGCTCGTGCCGCTTCATCAGGAACTTGGTCGGCTCGCCCGGCACGCGCATCGAGCAGTGATTGTAGATCACGTCGTCCCAGCCGTTGTGCGCGACCAGGCGATATACCGCCGCGAGGTCGACGCGCGCCTCCCATTCGGCATCCGTCATGCGCTTGGCCTTGGCTGCGACCTTGGCGGTGACCTTGGTGGCCTTCTTCACCGGACGCGTGTGGATGTTCATGGGGCGATCCTCCTGATGCGAAAAACGGTCAGCGGTTGCGCAGCTCCTGCGCGCCGGGCTCGTCCTTCTCGAAGTTGAGCTCGACCTTGGCGCCGTTCACGTCGAGGAAGAACATCTGCCACGTGCCGGTCTCGCCCTGCTGCTGCAGCGCATAGTCGATCCCGCGCGCCTTGAGCTTGGCGGCGACGTCCTTGATGCCGGTCGCGTTGAACGCCATGTGGTCGAGCACGCCGGCGGGCTCGCTCGGCATCTTCACGGGATCGATCACGTGCAGGATCGGCTGTTCGCCCGCATAGAGCCAGATGCCGGGGCGGCTGATCGGCGGACGGTAGCCGGTCTTGAGGCCGAGCATCTCGGTATAGAACGCCTCGGTCGCGGCGACGTCCCGGGTCAGGATGGTGAAGTGGCTCATCGTATGGGCGGGCATTCTAAAACCTCGGGCCTCGTTGAAGAAATCGCCGGCATTTTAGCGCATATCCCGGCGAAGTGGATACCGGTTCGCCGATCAGGATATGCGCCAATGCATAAGAGCCTCACGGGGCGGGAAACAGCGCCGTGCTGCGGCCCGTGATCCAATATGCAAAAAGCCCCGCCCACTCATGCATGGCCGTATCGGTGCGGCGCAGCCCGGCCGTCACCGATTCCATCGGCAGCACGAGGTCGATCCGCCCGCGCGTGCGCCAGTCGACCGGATAGGCCTCCACGCTAAATCCCACATGGCGAAAGACGCCGATCGCGCGCGGCATGTGATAGGCCGAGGTGACGAGCAGCCAGCGCTCGCCGGGCTTGGGATTGGCGAGGGCCTTGCTGAAGACGGCATTCTCGATGGTGTTGCGCGCTCGCCGCTCGGCCTCGATGCGGGTGCGCGGGATGCCGAGGCTCTCGAACAGGTCCATCGCATAGTCGGCCTCGATGCCACCCTTGAGCACGAGCCGCGCGTCGCCGCCGCTGTAGATGATGCGCGCCTGCGGATAGCGCAGCGCGAGCGCCGCCGCCGAGGTGATACGCTCGGCCGCCTCGTTGAGGTCGGGTGTGCCGCGCGCCGCCGAGAGCTCCGGCCCGACCGCGCCGCCGAGCACCACGATCCCGGTCGGCGCGCCGCGCGCGGCGTCCCACGGCGGAAAGCGCTCCTCCAGCGGCAGCATCAATGCATTGCCGAGCGGCGTGAGGCCGGCGACCAGCAACAGCACGATGCCCAGCGTCGCGAGCGCGCGACCGGCGCGCTTGAACCGTGTGAACAGGAGGATGACGCCCAGCGCCGCGAGCGCCGCCGCATCGTCCGACGGCAGTGCGAAGAAGCCGAGGATTTTTGAGAGGATGAAGAACATCGCTCCCTCACGGGTCATTGCGAGCGAAGCGAAGCAATCTCGATCCGCATACGCATGCCGTGCGAGATTGCTTCGGCGCGCTGCGCGCGCCTCGCAATGACGTGATCATTTCCCCTTCTTCCACTCGTCGTATCGCTTCTTCGCCTCGTCGTTGGGCGGATAAAGCCCCGGCAGCTTGACGCCCTTCTCGACCTCGCTCACCACCCAGGTCTCGTAGCGCTCGTGCTCCTCGCCCTCGGCGACGACGAAATCGATCAGCGCCTGCGGGACCACGACCGCTCCGTCGTCGTCCGCGACGATCAGGTCGCCCGGAAAGATCGCGCAGCCGCCGCAGGCGATCGGCTCGTTCCAGCCCACGAAGGTGAGCCCGTTGACCGACGCCGGCGCCGCCGTGCCGCGGCACCACACCGGCAGCTTGGTCGCGACCACGCCCGCCTTATCGCGGATGACGCCGTCGGTGACGAGCGCCGTGACGCCGCGCTTGGCCATGCGCATCACCAGGATGTCGCCGAAGATTCCTGCGGTCTGCACCCCCATGGCGTCGGCGACCGCGATGCAGCCGTCCGGCATGGCCTCGATGGCGGCGCGGGTCGAGATCGGCTTGCCCCAGCTTTCCGGCGTCGCCAGATCCTCGCGCACCGGCACGAAGCGCAGCGTGAAGGCGGGGCCGATCAGCCGCTGGCCGGAATGCGCGAGCGGCATCGGCCCATCCATCCAGCAGCGCCGGATGCCCTTCTTGAGCAGCATGGTCGTGATCGTCGCGGTCGTGACGTGGCGCAGCTTGTCGTATTGGGGCGAGCTCATGAGCATCCTCGTTGGGGTGAAAGCGTCAGGCGCGGGCCGCCCTTATCGCGCCGCCGGCGTGCGCGTTCGCGATTGCTGCCATCGGGCGAAACCTTGCGCCCGCAACTGGCAGGCCGGGCACTCGCCGCAGCCATAGCCCCACGCGTGCCGGTGCGTGCGGTCGCCGAGATAGCAGGTGTGGGTGTGCTCGACCAGAACGTCGACGAAGGCTTGGCCGCCGATATCCTGCGCAAGCGCGAATGTTTCCGCCTTGTCGATCCACATCAGCGGCGTGTGGACGACGAAGCGCTGATCCATGCCGAGGTTGAGCGCGACCTGCATCGCCTTGAGGGTGTCGTCGCGGCAGTCCGGATAGCCGGAGTAGTCGGTCTCGCACATGCCGGCGACGAGGTGTCTTGCGCCGCGCCGATACGCGATCGCGCCCGCAAAGCAGAAGAAGATGAGGTTGCGCCCGGGCACGAAGGTGGTGGGCAGCCCGCCCTGCGCGACCTCGATCGCGACGTCGCGGGTGAGCGCCGTCTCCGAGATCGCCGCGAGCCCGGCGACGTCGACCACGTGGTCCTCGCCGAGGCGCGCCGCCCAGCCCGGGTCGAGCGCCGCGATCGCGTCGCGCAGGCGCGGCCGCACCTCGAGCTCGACCGCATGCCGCTGGCCATACGCGAAGCCGACGGTCTCGACGCGGGCGAAGCGCTGCAGCGCCCAGGCGAGGCACACGGTCGAATCCTGCCCGCCGGAGAAGAGGACGAGCGCGGTGTCGGGAGAAACGGACATGCCTCTATCTGTCATTGCGAGCGCAGCGAAGCAATCTCGATCCGTATCCGTCATTGCGAGCGAAGCGAAGCAATCGCGCCCCGCACACGCATGAATATGCGGATCGGGATTGCTTCGGCATGCTGTCGCATGCCTCGCAATGACGCGCCGCCTCACTCATCCCAGTCCGGCGCGCCGCCCCAGTTGACGATGCGGCCGCTCGGGCGGGCGAGCTTGCGGATCTCGTCCATCTCGGCGTCGCTCAGGGCGAAATCGAAGATATCCATGTTCTCCGACAGGCGCTCGACCTTGGAGGTGCGCGGGATCACGGCCGCGCCCTCCTGCACCAGGAAGCGCAGGCAGACCTGGCCGGCGGTCTTGCGGTGCGCAATCCCGATGGTCTTGAGCAGCTTGTCGCCGGCCGCGCGGCCGCGCGCGATCGGCGAATAGGCCGTGATGGAGAGGCCGTGCCGGCGCGCCGCGGCGATCACCTTGTCCTGGTCGAGATAGGGATGCCACTCGATCTGGTTGGTGACGAGCGGCTCGGTCGCGAGCCGCACCGCCTCCTCCACCATCGGCACCGTGAAGTTCGACACGCCGATATGACGCGCGAAGCCCGCCTTCTTCATCTTGCACAGCGCGCCGACCGTCTCGGCCAGTGGAATCTGCGGGTTCGGCCAGTGGATCAGCAGCAGGTCGACGTCGGAGAGGCGCAGCCGCACCAGGCTCTCCTTGGTCGAGCGCTCGAACTCGGGCGGCGAGAGATGGCTCTGCCAGACCTTGGTGGTGATGAAGACCTGGTCGCGGGGAACGCGCGAGGCGCGCAGTCCGTCCCCCACCTCGCGCTCGTTGTCGTACATCTCGGCCGTGTCGATGTGGCGATAGCCGAGCCGGAGCGCCTGCTCGACCACCCGCGCGCAGCTGCGCCCGCGCAGCTCCCAGGTGCCCAGCCCGACCGCCGGGATTTTCGCGCCATTGGCCTCGACGAATTGCATGCGGGGTCCTCAGCACCCAGTTCAAACAGCCGTCGGCCAGTATAGGTTCTGACGCGGCAGCAAAAAACCGCCCTCGTTGAAGCGACCAGGCCAGCGACGGCACCGCAATAAGTGGGGAAAACGCCCCTTGTGCTTGTGCTTTTCCGGCAATTCGGCGAAGGCATGAAGCCTAGTCTGCCTTTCTCGCGCCCGGAGCCCGTGCGGCCGGGCGCCTTGCGTCTGGTAACTCCACGCCGCGGCCCGCCCGGGCCGCCCCATGAGCTTGCCGCCGCTTGCGGCCTGCTGACCCGAAAAAGCGAAAGAGCCGATTCCCTGTAAATCCCCTGTAAATCGCCTGTATTTGCAGGGACGCCGAAATCTCACTTAGCCTGGGATCTTTCATCCAGCTTGCGAAGACCGCGGGCCCCGGGCTCAGGCCGTCTTCTCGAAGATCTCCCGGCCGATCAGCATCCGCCTGATCTCGCTCGTGCCAGCGCCGATCTCGTAGAGCTTGGCGTCGCGCAGCAGGCGGCCGGTCGGGTAGTCGTTGATGTAGCCGTTGCCGCCGAGGCACTGGATGGCGTCGAGCGCGACCGCGGTCGCGCGCTCGGCCGCATAGAGGATCGCGCCGGCCGCATCCTCGCGCGTGGTCTTGCCGGCATCGCACGCGCGCGCGACCGCATAGACATAGGCCTTGGCGGCGTTCATCGTCACATACATGTCGGCGAGCTTGCCCTGCATGAGCTGGAACGAGCCGATCGGCGCGCCGAACTGCTTGCGCTCATGCACGTAGGGGATCACCGCATCGAGGCACGCCTGCATGATGCCGAGGGGACCCGCGGCGAGCACCACGCGCTCGTAGTCGAGCCCGGACATCAGCACGTTGACGCCCTGCCCGACCGCGCCGAGCACGTTCTCGGCCGGCACCTCGCAGTCCTCGAACACCAGCTCGCAGGTGTCGGAGCCGCGCATGCCCAGCTTGTCGAGCTTCTGCGCGGTGGAAAAGCCCTTGAATCCCTTCTCGATCAGGAACGCCGTGATGCCGCGCGCGCCCGCTTTGGGATCGGTCTTGGCATAGACCACGAGCGTCTCCGCCTCGGGTCCGTTGGTGATCCAGAATTTCGAGCCGTTGAGCACGTAGCGGTCGCCGCGCTTCTCGGCGCGCGTCCGCATCGAGACGACGTCGGAGCCCGCGCCCGGCTCCGACATCGCCAGCGCGCCGACGTGCTCGCCGGCGATCAGCTTGGGCAGATAGCGCCGCTTCTGCTCGGCGGTGCCGTTGCGGCGGACCTGGTTGACGCACAGGTTCGAATGGGCGCCGTAGGAGAGACCCACCGACGCCGAGGCGCGCGAGACCTCCTCCATGGCGACGCAGTGCTCGAGATAGCCGAGGCCGGAGCCGCCGAGCTCCTCCTCGACCGTAATGCCGTGCAGGCCGAGCGCGCCCATGCGCGGCCACAGATCGCGCGGGAACTTGTTGCTGCGGTCGATCTCCTCGGCGCGCGGCGCGATCTCGTCCTGCGCGAACGCGCGCACGGTCTCGCGCAGCTGCTCGGCATCCTCGCCGAGGCCGAAGTCGAAGCCGGACCAGGTGTTGGGGATCATGACGATGCGCCTCAGTGGGGCCCGTAGGGTGGGCAAAGCGAAGCGTGCCCACCGATGCGTGGGCACGGCGCGTTCCGCGCCTTTGCCCACCCTACGGCTCTCTGTCTGTGATGACGTTATACTACGCAGCCCGCGCGCGTCACGCGCTGGCGCGACGCGCCTCGGCGCTCTGCTGCTGCGCCGCGATCATGTGCTCGATGGTGGCGAGCGGCACCGGCTTGGAGAACAGGTATCCCTGCATCTCGTCGCAGCCGGCGAGCCGCAGCAGGATGCGCTGCTCCTCGGTCTCGACGCCCTCGCACAGCACCAGGAGGCCGAGCGCGCGGCCGAGCGCCATGATGGCCTGGATGATCACGCCGCCGTCCGCCGAGTGGCCGAGCGGCGCGACGAACTCCTTGTCGATCTTGAGCTTGTCGATCGGGAAGCGGCGCAGATAGCTGAGGCTGGAATAGCCCGAGCCGAAATCGTCGAGCGCGATCTTGACGCCGAGCGCGCGCAATTGCGCCAGCCGCTCCTTCGCTTCGTCCGGATTCTTGATCAGCACGCCCTCGGTGACCTCGAGCATGACGCGCTCGGGCGGCATGCCGGTGTCGGCGAGCACCGCGCCGACGAGGTTGACGATCCCGCGGTCGCGCATCTGGTTCGGCGACATGTTGACCGCGACGTAGACGTCGCGCCAGTTCACCGCATCGGCGAGCGCGCGGCGCAGCACGAACTCGCCCAGGTGCGGCATCAGCCCGGCCTGCTCGGCGACCGGGATGAACTCGCTCGGCGGGATCATGCCGCGTACCGGATGCTCCCAGCGCAGCAGCGCCTCGGCGCCGACGATGCGCTGCCCCTCGGCGGCGACGATCGGCTGGTAGTAGACGTCGAAGCCCTGCTCGGTGAGCGCGCGGCGCAGCTCGCGCTTGATGAACAGGCGGTCCTGGAATTCCTGCTCCATGTCGGGATCGAAGCCGGCGATGCGCACCGAGCCGCCGCGCTCGAGCGAGCGCCGGGCGAGATCGGCGCGGCGATTGAGCTCCTCGCGCGTCTCGCCGTCCTCGGGCGCGTGCACGAGCCCGATCGTGACCCCGGTCTGCAGCGACTGGTTGGCGACCCACAGCGCCCGCGCCATCACCTTGACGCCGGCCTGCGCGGCCGCCACCGCCTGCGCCGGCTCCGCCTCGCTCACCACGAAGGCGAACTCGGACGGCCCGACGCGGCCGAGCGTGACCTCGCTCGGCATCACGGCGCTCAGCCGTTCGCCCACGGCGGCGAGCAGCTCGTCGCTGCCCTGCTCGCCGAGCGACTCGGCGAGATCGGCGAAGCCGTCGATGTCGACGAGCGCGAAGCTCGCGCCGCCGCCCTCGGCGAGCGCGGCATCGAGCAGGTCGGACATCATGCGCCGGTTGGGCAGGCCGGTGACCGGATCCTCGTAGGCGATCTTGTGCGCCTCGGCCTCGCTCGCGGCGAGCTGCTGGGTCGCGGTGCCGAGCTGGCGGATCGCCATCGACGCAAACGCCACGAGGCAGGCCGCGACGGCGCCGAGCAGCGGCACGATGCGCACCACCGCGTCCATGGTCGGATGCTCGCGCTTCCAGCTCAGCCAGCTGACGATGCGGCCCTGCGGATCGAGCAGCGATTGCATGTCGCGATCGTCCTGCCGCGCGGCCGCCTCGAAGGCGAGCCCGCTGACGCCCGACATGCGCTCGAACGCACCGATCAGCGCGGCGTCGAGCCGCTTCACGCGCACCAGCAGCGGCAGACGCGCATCGGCGTGCTCGCCCGCGCGGGTTTGCGCCGCGATCCCGCCGCGCACCGGCGCGACCGCAACCAGCGCAGGCGCGCCGTCGAGCATGATCACCTCGGTCGTGACCAGCACGTCCGCGCCCGCACCGATGCTCCCGCCCGCGCCGGCGCCGTGGTCCGCATGGCCCGCGCGGAAATTCTTGATCACGCGCAGCACCGGCTCGGGCACGGCGCTGTCGCGCGGAAACGCCGCGAGCAGCGCGTCATTCGCGCCGATCACGGCGGCGCGCTCGTGGCTGTAGCGCGACAGGCCGACCGGCTCGAGCGCGCGGGCCAGCCCGCGCGCATCGCCGAGGCCCGCGATCGCGAGATCGCGCGTCGCGCGATAGGTCATGTCGGCGAAGACGGTGCGAAACTCGTCGACGACGCCGAGCAGCGCGGCGCGGCGCTGCTCCTGGTGATGCACGTCGCTCTCGCGCGCGAGCACGTAGCCGAAGATCGCGCAGGCGGCGAACGCCGAGAGCATCACGAGCGCGAACGGCGCGAGCAGACGCGGGGTCTGTCGCCTCCTGCGGCCTCGTTTGTCGGGGGTGCTCATGGGATTCTCGACAGCCGGCGTCCGAGCGCCGGAAGGCCTGTTCCGACCCGTGGCGTTGTACGCGGGAAGTGTTAATACCCGGTCGATGCCGCGGGAATTGCATTCGAGTCGCGAAATCGAGCGTTCGCGAGGCCGAAAACGTCGTGACGCCGCATGAATCTCGCGTCCCGGCACCTCCTGAGATATGCACCACGCTGCACGATACTACTCATACGAGCATGCGGCGCGAAACCGGCCTGCGGGTCATGCGACTGTCGCTATTGCACGAGGTAAAACGGCGTGATCCGAGCATCGACCATCATGGCCGGCCTGCTGCTGGCCTTGCCCGCGGCCGCGCAAGACTGTCCCGGCAATCCCGATGCGCTGGGCACGGCGCGCGTGCTCCGTGTCGACGCGGCAACCTCGCCGCGCGTCGGGCGCAAGCAGTTCGCGACGACGCTGCCGCTCGCCGCCAAAGAGGTCGTGCTCACGTTCGACGACGGGCCCTGGCCCGGCACGACGCCGAAGGTGCTCGATGCGCTCGCGCACGAATGCGTGCGCGCGACCTTCTTCCTGCTCGGCCGCAACGCGCTCGCGGCGCCCGCGATCGCGCGGCGCGAGGTCGCCGCCGGACACACGATCGGCTATCACACGTTTTCGCATCCGCTGCTCAGCCGGATGAGCCTCGCGGCTGCCGACGCGGAAGTCGACCGCGGCATCGCGGCGGTCGATCGCGCGGCCTACGGCGACGCGAAGGAATCGAACGAGCATCCCGCCAAGCCGCACACGCCGTTCTTCCGCTTTCCGGGCTTTGCCGCCTCGCCCGCGCTGCTCGCGCGCATGCAGGCGCGCGGCCTCGTCGTGTTCGGCGCGGACCTGTGGGCGAGTGACTGGAATCCGATGACGCCGGCGCAGGAATTGGGGCTCGTCCTGCATCGCCTCGACCTCGCGGGGCGCGGCATCATCCTGCTTCACGACACCAAGGCCGAGACCGCCCGGATGGTTCCGGGCTTCCTGCGCGCCCTCAAGGCGCGCGGGTATCGCGTGGTGCACGTCGTGCAAGGCAACTGAAATTGGAATATGAATTAACGTCCGTTCATCTCGCGCGACGCGCCTGTGCACAGATTTGCCCCGCGTCGTGTCTTGAAATCCACGCCATTAACAAAATCTTATGCCTAACTGGTGATGAAATTGGCCGAGCCGCGTTGAGGCCTAGGGAGGCCTCCCAGTCGAGAAGGTTTTGCGGAATCATGCGCGTTCGTGCCCCCTTCGGTCTGCTGCTGCTCGTTACCATCGCGGGAATCGGCTTGGGAGTTCCGGCGGCGGCCGCCGCCGATTGCCCCGGCAATCCCGACGCGCTCGGTACGAGCCGCGTGCTGGTGGTCGATCCGACCGAGCACCCGCGCATCGGCGCCATGCAGTATCACGAGAGCCTGCCGCTGCAGGACCACGAGGTGGTGCTGACCTTCGACGACGGCCCGCTGCCGACGTACTCGAACCGCGTGCTGGAGACGCTCGCGGCGCAATGCGTCAAGGCGACGTATTTCATGATCGGCCGGATGGCGCAGGCGTATCCCGACATGGTCAGGAAGATCTACGAGGCCGGCCACACCGTCGGCACGCACAGCCAGAACCATCCGCTGCGCTTCCAGCGCATGTCGCTCGAGCAGGTGCAGAAGGAGGTCGACGACGGCATCGCGTCGGTCGGCGCCGCGCTCGGCGATCCCAACAAGGTCGCGCCGTTCTTCCGCATTCCGGGGCTGCTGCGCGCCGACACGCCCGAGAAATATCTCGCCTCGCGCGGAATCATGGTGTGGAGCGCCGACTTCCTGGCCGACGACTGGACGCACATCAGCGCGTCCGAGGTGATGCGCCGCGCGCTGAAGCGGCTCGATGAGCACCACAAGGGCGTATTGCTGCTGCATGACATCCACGCGCGCACCGCGCTCATGCTCCCGCAGCTCCTGCGCGAGCTCAAGCGGCGCGGCTACAAGATCGTCCAGGTGGTGCCGGCGAGCGCGACGCAGCCGAAGACGCCGACCACGCCCGACCAGTGGGTGGCGCGCGGCACGCCGATGGCGCGCACACAATGGCCGGCCATGGACACGGACATGCAGCCCCTGGACATGCAGGCCTTGAGCGAGCCGCCGGCGCTGGCGGCGCCGAGTCCGCAGAATTTCGGCATCGAACATCTGCTCGGACCGCAGTTCACGCTGGCGCGCCCGGCGCCGCCCGCCCGCCGTCATCGCGGCCGCGGCGAGGCCGCGCCGACTTCGGTATGGCCGCACGAAAGCGGACCGCCGTCCGGCGTGATCGACGGCGGACTGCCGGTGCCGAGCCCGTCGAGCTTCGGCGCCGATGTGCCCACCCCGGATGCCCCCGCCGTCACCAAGGCGCCCGGGCCGCGCGCCGACATCACGGGCTCGATCCCGGCCGGGCCCACCACCACCGCGAACCTGCCGCGCACCGGGATTCCATAGACTTCGTCTTCGCGCTACGACGTCGCCGGCGCGGCTCGCTCGACGATCGCGCGCGCATCGACGCCGCTCGGCAGCACGCCGAACACGCCGCCCTCGCCCGAGAGGCGTGACGCGCAGAAGGCGTCGGCGACCGCCGCCGGCGCGTGGCGCAACAGCAGCGCGGCCTGCAGCGCCAGGACGAGATCGCGCGTGAGCGCGCGCGCTTGCGCCTCGTCGCCATGCTCGCGGCCCGCGAGCCTGTGCGCGAGGCGCTCGACGAACCCTTTCATGCGCGCATCCGCGGCGGCGCCGTCGGCGAGCTCGTCGCTGAGCGCATCGGCCGCGCCCGGCGTGCGCTCGATCGCGCGCAGCACGTCGAGGCACATCACGTTGCCGGAGCCTTCCCAGATGGAGTTGACCGGCGCCTCGCGGTAGATGCGCGGCAGCACGCATTCCTCGATGTAGCCGCTGCCGCCCAGCACCTCCATCGCCTCCGCGGCGAGCGCCGGGGCGCGCTTGCAGATCCAGAATTTCGCCGCCGGCGTCACGACGCGCCGCCACACCGACGCGGCCTCGCCCGGCTCGTCGTAGGCGCGCGCAAGCCGCAGCGCGAGCACGGTCGCGGCCTCGCTCTCCAGCGCGAGGTCGGCCAGCACGCTGGTCATCAGCGCGTGGTCGACGAGCTTTTTCTGGAAGGCGACGCGGTGCATCGCGTGATGGATCGCCTGCGCGGCCGCCTGGCGCATCAGCGCCGCCGATCCGATCGCGCAGTCGAGCCGCGTGTGGTTGCTCATCTCGATGATGGTCGGGATGCCGCGGCCCTCCTCGCCGATCAGCTCGCCCTGCGCGTCGACGAGCTCCACCTCGCTCGACGCGTTCGAACGGTTGCCGAGCTTGTCCTTGAGGCGCGCGAGATGAATGCCGTTGCGCTTGCCATCCGCGGTCCAGCGCGGCACGAAAAAACAGCCGAGGCCCGCGTCCGTGCGCGCCAGCACCAGGAATGCGTCGCACGTCGGCGCCGACATGAACCACTTGTTGCCGTTGAGGCGGAAGATGCGGCGGCCGCCCTCGCGCGCGACCGGCTCGGCGCGCGTCGTGTTGGTGCGCAGGTCCGAGCCGCCCTGGTTCTCGGTCATCGACATGCCGACCAGCGCCGCGCCCTTGCGCGCCGCCGGCACGAAGCGGGGATCGTGGCGGCGCGCGAAAATGAGCGGCAGCCACTCGGCCGCGAGCGCCGCGTTCTGCTTGAGCGTGGGCACCGCGCCGTAGGTCATCGCGATGGGGCAATAGACGCCGCTCTCCACCTGCCCCAGCATGAAGGCGCCGGCCGCCCGCGCCACATGCGCACCGGCGCGCGGCTGCGCCCACGGGCTCGAATGCAGCCCGGCCGCGACCGCGATCTCAAGCAGCCGGTGCCAGGCCGGGTGGAAGTCGACCTCGTCGATGCGGTGGCCGTAGCGGTCGAAGGCGCGCAGGACCGGCGGATTGCGGTTCGCCTCGAAGCCGAGGCGTATGGTGTCGGGCTCGCCGAAGCGACGCCCGAGCGCGCCGATCTCGGCTTGCGCCCAGCCGGCCTGCTCGCGCGCGACCGCCTCGCGCAGGACCGTGTCGCTGGCGAAGAGGTCGTAAGGCTCGAGCGGCGGCGGCTGGTTGGTGATCTCGTACATTGGGCTTAGAATACGCCACAGTGCCGCGAACCCGAAGTTCGCACGATTTCGCGGCGAGCACGGTTGCGAACCTCGGATTCAAGAGCGGCACTACAACTATACACTTGCAAGGAGATTTTCATGCCCACCTCCGTCAAGGACATGCTCGCCGCCGCCAATGCGGCGGTGCCGAAGATCACGCCGGCTGATGCCCGCGACATGATGGCGAAGGGCAACACCCTCGTCGTCGATGTGCGCGACGGGACCGAGGTGGCGGCGAGCGGCAAGGTCGCGGGCGCCGTGCACGTCTCGCGTGGCATGCTCGAGTTCCGCGCCGATCCCGACCTGCCCTCGCACGACAAGAACTTCGCCAAGGAGAAGAGCGTCATCCTCTACTGCGGTTCGGGCGGCCGCGCGGCGCTGGCCGGCAAAATGCTCAAGGATTTGGGCTACCAGCAGGTCTACAATCTCGGCGGCTTCAAGGACTGGGCCGACAGCGGCGGCGCCATCGACAAGTAGCGCGGTGGGCGGAAGCGACGCCTCCGCTCGCTGATCGTTCGAGCATGATCTTTTCCGAAAACCGCTACACACTTTTCGGGATCATGCTCCGATTGGGAGATCGCCCATGATCTTTCGCCAGCTTTTTGACAGCGTCTCGGGCACCTACACGTATCTGATGGCCTCGCGCCGCGGCGGCGAGGCGCTGATCATCGACCCCGTCCTGGAGAAGGTCGAGCGCTACCTGCAGCTCATCGAGGAGCTCGACCTCGACCTCGTCAAGGCGGTGGACACCCACCTCCATGCCGATCACATCACCGGCATCGGCGCGCTGCGCGACCGCACGCAGTGCGTCACCGTGATGGGCGAGAACACCAAGGCCGACGTGGTGTCGATGCGCGTCACCGAGGGCGATGCGCTGACCATCGAGGGGCTCGCGCTCGACGTGCTCTACACGCCCGGCCACACCGACGATTCCTACAGCTTCGTGATGCACGACCGCGTGTTCACCGGCGACACGCTGCTCATCCGCGGCACCGGACGCACCGATTTCCAGAACGGCGATCCGCGCATGCAGTACGAGTCGCTGTTCGGCAAGCTGCTGCGGCTGCCCGACGAGACGATGGTCTACCCGGCGCACGATTACAAAGGCGACACCGTCTCGACCATCGCCGAGGAGAAGGCGTTCAATCCGCGCCTGCGCGTCAAGTCGGTCGACGAGTACGTCGACCTGATGAGCAAGCTGCACCTGCCCAACCCGAAGATGATGGACGTGGCGGTGCCCGCCAACATGAAGGTCGGGCTCGCGCAGGACGCAATCGAGAAGCGCGGCTGGTCGCTCACGGCCGCGCAGGCGATGGCGCTCGTCGGCGCGCCCGAGGCGGCGCTGGTCGACCTGCGCGAGACCGCCGAGCGCGAGCGCCACGGCGTCATTCCGGGCTCGCTGCACGCGCCCTACCCCAAGCTCAAGGAGAACATCGAGCCGGGGGGCCTGCTCTACGAGCTCGCCAAGGCGACCTCGAAGCGGCTGGTGTTCTACTGCGCGTTCGGCGAGCGCTCCGCCATGGCGGTGCAGGCCGCGCAGGACCGCGGGCTCACCGGCGCGTGCCATCTCAAGGGCGGGATCGCGGCCTGGAAGGCGGCCGGCGGGGCGCTCGGCCGCTAAGCGGGCGGCGAGGCGCTTTATTCGGACGTGTCGGGCTGCGGCTCGCGCACCTGGGTGGCCATCGGACGGCCGCTCTCGGTCTCCGCCTGGGAGGTGGCGGCCTCGGCCGTGGCCTGTGCCTCGAGGCTTGCGATCAGGTCGACGAATTTTTGCGGGACAGGCTGCTTGAGCAGATCGCCGTAAAACGCTCGCAGCGCGGGACCGTATGTATCCCGCAACCAGTGAACGTTATCGGCCATCAGCGTTCCTCACCCCGGTGCACACGATTCACGCGTAAGGAGCCAAGCCAGCAATCGTACCGCAAATTCGCGGAATCCATGTTCAAAGCCAAGTATCGGGAAAAAGTTCCCAGAAATCCGCCGCTGGCGCAAATGTTCACCTCTTGGTCGTATCCCGATACCAGTCGCGTCGACCCGTGGCTTTAATCGACACTTGGATGGCTGCCCTGCCGGCCGATCGGCGAGGCCCCGATGAACGACTCTGCGACCTCGCGGGTGCACGCGATGAATCGCTCGACGACCGGCGTCAGCGTGCGGTTCTTCAGCGTCAGCAGGGCGACGGGCCAAGGGCGGATGGGCAAACCGACGGGCAATATCTTCAGTGCGAACCGATCGGCATAGAGATGGAGCACGGAGCGCGGAAAGGCGGTGATGAAATCGCCGCGCGCGAGCAGATTGGTGCGCAGATGAACCGAGAGGGATTTGACCGTCAGCTTCGGCATCGGCAGCCCTTTCGCGCCGAATGCCTCCGCCAGGACCACATAGTTCCAGGTTTCCGGTCCGGCGAGGATCCATGGCTCACCGACGAGCTCGGCCAGATCGATCTTGCGCCGCCGCCCCCATCGGGTTTGCGCACCCGCCGCAACGACCAGGTCGTCATTGAACAGAATCTCGACGTTCAGGCTATCGAGAGCGTCGACCTCCGCGAGCGGCCGTCCGCGCAGCCGTGTCACCACCAGATCGTATCCATGTTCGCGCAGATCGGGCGGGAATGTCCGGAGCTGGATGTCATCCACGTCGAGAGCGACGCCCGGGTATTGACGGGAAAAGCGCTCGATGATCAGCGGCAGCGTTGCTGCCGCGATCGACTCGTCGCATCCGACGCGCAGCTCGCCGGCCGCAGGATCTGCAAGAAACTCGATGTCGCGGATGCCCTGCTTGAGTTCGTCGAACGCCGCGAGTCCGCGCTTCAGAAATGCCCGGCCATAAACTGTCGCCTCCACGCCCTGCGGCCCGCGATCGAGCAGCCGCACGCCGAGGCCATGCTCGAGATCCGCGATCACCTCCGACACGGTCGGCGTCGACACGCCGAGTTCGGCGGCCGCCTTGGCCATGCTGCCGCGGTCCACGACCGTGAAGAACACGTGCAGATCGCGGAATCGCAGCCGGCGGCCGATTTGTCGTTCCCAGTCGATTTTCCGCGGCATTTCGGAAAACTCCTAAAGGAGTGTTCGAAAGATTAGGAATTCCCCTAACAGAATGCGACCGTAATCTCCGCCCGCGAACCTGTCATCCCCCTGCGGAGAGCATCCATGACGACAATTGCCCGCCGTCGATTTCTGAAACTCGCAGCCGCCTTTGCGGTGGCTGCCAGTCCCCGGCTCGCGCGCGCCGGTACCTATCCGTCGCAGCCCGTGCGCATCGTCGCCGGCTTTCCGGCCGGCGGCCTCACCGACATCCTGGCGCGCCTGATCGGCAAGCCGCTCGCCGAGCAACTCGGCCAGCCTTTCGTCGTGGAGAACCGCCCGGGCGCCGCCACCAACATCGCAACCGAGGCCGTCGTGCGCGCGCCTGCCGACGGCTACACGCTGCTGCTCGCCACCGCGCTCAACTCGATCAACGCGACCGTGTACGAGCATCTCAAGTTCAGCTTCATGCGCGACATGGCGCCGATCGCGGGCATCGCCGACGCCGCGTTCGTTCTCGAACTCCACCCGTCGATCCCGGCCAAGACCGTCCCGGAATTCATCGCTTACGCCAAGGCCAATCCGGGCAAGCTCGGCATGGCGTCGGGCGGCATCGGCAGCCCCGAACAGGTGGCCGGCGAGCTGTTCAAGATGCTGGCCGGTGTCGACATGCTGCACGTACCCTATCGCGGCTCGGCGCCGGCCATTACGGACCTCCTGGGCGGACAGGTGCAGGTCTATTTTGGCCCGATCGCGCCGTCGATCGATCACATCAAGGCCGGCAAGCTGCGGGCGCTCGCCGTGACGACGGCAACGCGCTCGGAGGCGCTTCCCGATCTGCCGACGATTGGCGACTTCCTGCCGGGCTTCGCCATGAGCGCCTGGCAGGGGCTTGCAGCGCCGCGCAACACGCCGCCCGACGTGATCGAGAAGCTCAACACGGCGGTCAACGCCGCGCTCGCCGATCCGCAGCTGAAGACGCGCATGGCCCAGCTCGGCGTCACGCCGCTGCCCGGATCGTCCGCCGCCTTCGCCAAGCTGATCGCCGACGACACCGAGAAGTGGGCCAAGGTGGTCAGAACCGCAGGGATCAGGGCGGAGTAAACCCGCCCGACCATCTCGGCCCACACGGTTGCCGCCTGACAATCGGCGCGAATGCCCCCATCCCGGATTTCGCTTTCGCTTCATTCGCGCTAGGGTCGCGGAAGGCTCGGCGGAATGGTGGTGGGACCATGATTGCGACCTTGCTGTATCGACGAACGCGCGGGCATGACGCCTCGGCGGAGGCGCGCGGGCTCGTCGGCTCACTCCTCGGCGCCGCCCTCGCCTGTTGCCTCTCGAACGCCACGCCGGCAGCCGCCCAGGCCGCGCCTGCCGCATCCGCGCAGGTGCAGGCGCGCTACGATCCGACCGCGAAATTCGCGGCGGTGCGCGACATGCTGCAACGGCACAAGGTGCTCGAGAAGGCGCAGCTCTTCATGAGTCCGCTGCGGCTGCCGCGCACGCTCGTCATCCGCGGCGCGGACTGCGGCGCGTCTTCGCTGCCCTACGATGCCGACAAGGGCGTCATCACGATCTGCTACGAGGCGGTCGCCGGCATCATGGATCTCGCCAAGGGCTCGACCTCGGACGCCGACAAGCTTGCGAGGGTCGTCGCCGGCGGCGTCATCGAGGAAACGCTGCACCGCGTCGCGCTCGCCATCCTGCAGGTCTACGACATTCCGGTGTGGGGCAAGCAGGAGGACGCCGCCGACCTGCTCGGCGCGTTCATGATGCTCCAGTTCGACGAGCACACCGCCCAGATCGCGATCCTGGGCGCCGGCAACCTGTTCATCGTCAAGACGTCGTCGGTCGGCAAGGTCGACTACGCCTCCGACCTCTCGCCGCCCGCGCAGCGCTTCTACAATTTCCTCTGCATCGCTGTCGGCGGCGACCCGATCGATTTCGGCGGACTGGTCGACAAGGGCTTCCTGCCGAAGGACCGGGCGATCAAGTGCGAGCGGGAATACCGCGCGATCCGCAAGGCATTCGACCTGCGCGTGATGCCGCATGTCGATCCCGATCGCGTGGTCAAGATCCGCGCGATCGACTGGCTGAGCGAGGAGAGAAATTGAAGGGACGGGCATCATGAAAGCCGTCATGGGCACAAGGACGCGCGCGCTCGGCTGGACGTTCGCCGGCATGCTCGGGCTCGGCTGCGCCGGCCCCGCTGTGGCGCAATCCGCGCAGGCACCGGACCGGATGGCGATCGCGATCGAGGACAATGACGGCGGATACCGCGCGACCAGCAACTATGCGGCCGTGCGCGACCGCGTCATGAAGGCGCGCCTGCTCGAACGGTTGCGCGATTTCCTGTCGCCGATCCGCCTCCCCCGCTCGGTCGGCGTGCTCGCCGCCGAATGCCCGGGGAGCACCAACGCGGGCCCGTTCTACAACGATCGCACCCGCACGATCACGATCTGCTATCAGTTCGTCGCGCTCGTCGAAAAATGGGCCGACAGGGCGGTGGGGGCCGCGCAGAAGGACTCGAAGACCTATCCGTTCCCGATCACGCGCGACGAATTCATCTGGGGATTGATCGGCGGTGTCCTTCTGCACGAGAGCGGCCACGCGCTGTTCGACGTGCTCAACGTTCCGGTGTTCGGGCGCGAGGAGGATGCGGCCGACCAGTTCGCGATCCTGATCGCGCTGCGGCTGCGGCCGCCGCTCGCCGAGGCGGCCGTGAAGGGATACGCCTATTTCTGGCATATGGCGCGTGACCCCGGCGCGATGACGAAGGACGGCAACCTCAACGACGACTTTGCCGACGAGCACGGGACCCCGTCGCAGCGGCTCTACAACGGCCTCTGCGTCGCCTACGGCCACTCGCCGGCGGTGTTCGGGAAGTTCGTCTCCGCCGGCTGGCTGCCCGAGCAGCGCGCCAAGGGCTGCGCGCGCGAGTACGCGCAGCTCGCCTCCGCCTTCGAACGGACGGTGCTGCCGTTCATCGACGCCAAGCGCATGGCCGAGATGGATAAGGTCGACTGGCTGGCCGCAAATTACGGGCCCGCGCCGGTCACGCCGGCGCCGAACGCCGCGCCCGCCGGCCAGACCGCGAGCGCGCGCGGGCCGACCGGGAGCGGCAAGACCGTGAACGCGCGGTGAGCGGTTCGCAACACCGTCCGGCTTTGATGGGTTGCTATGCCTCCGGCTCGTGGAGTGCCGCCGCCATGGTGGCAGCGGCTGCCGCCGACATCTTCGCCCCGTCATGGCCGATGTCGGGAATGTCGATGATCGTCCAGTTGCAAGGCACGCCGCGCTGGCGGGCGGCCTCGCGCGCCGCCGCAATGTAGGCATGCGCCCGCGCGTAGCGCGTCGGCCCCTGCCGCATCGCGGGCTCGTCGCGCGGAAAGTTCTCGTGGGTCGTGTCGATATCGGCGGTGCCGGCGAACACCACGAGCCTGAATGCCAGCAGGGCCCGCAGCGCCGCATCGTCGAGCCCGGTGTCGCCGAGGCCGTAGGGGAACGCGACGCCGAGATCGGGCATGGCGTAGGTCCCGGCATTCGCGGTCGCGGCCACCGCGACATGCTCGCGAAAGCCGAGCGAGATCATGCGGTGGACGAACTGCCCGCCCGCCGAATGGCCGAACGATCCGTACCGCCGCGATGCCGTGACGCCCTGCTCGCGCAGCAACGCGAATACACGCTCGGGCACCCCATAGGTCCACTCGGCGCGAGGCTTGGGGCGCCCATCCGTATCGACGCGGTTGCCGTAATTGTACCACTGCGAGCCCGGAAAGGCGGATGACGAGAATTCCGGCACGATGACGAGGAGTTGCGCTGCGTCGACCAGCGGCAGCCAATAGTCGCGATAATCGCCGCCGTTGCGACCGAAGCCGTGGTGCACGAACAGCACGGGCGTGCGCGCCGAATAGCGCTGCGGCCGCGCGGCGCGCAGCATGATGGGGCGGTCCGGCAAGTGGGGATCCGTGTAGGCGACATCGTTGGCCCCGGCCTGCGCCACCAGGCCCCGCAAATCAGAATGCTCGTTCGGCAAGTGCAGCTACCTCGCGTTTCCGTGTGATTGATCCGAGAAGTCTCAAACGTCTATTTCCACAGCGCCTTGAGCCTGCGCGCGTCATCGGCCGCCTCGGCGAGCAGCCACTCGCGCGCGATCTTCACCTTCGGCACCATCGCGGTGGCCTTCGGACACACGATCCAATAGGTCCTCGCCACGCGCAGCGCCTCGGTGAAGGGGCGCACCAGCCGGCCGTTGAGCAGGTCCCAGGCCGCGAGCGTCGTGCGCGCCAGCGCGATGCCCTGGCCCTCGACGGCGGCGTCGATCAGCATGCTGGCGCGGTTCATCACCGGACCGAGCGAAACTTTTGCGTCGGGAACGCCCGCCGCATCGAGCCAGGCGCCCCAGTCCCGGCCCGATTCGAGATGCAGGAGCGAAAACTTCAACACGTCGGCCGGCTTGGCCAGACGCTGCCGGCCCTTGAGGAGCTTGGGGCTGCAGACCGGGAAAACCTGGTCGGCGGAAAGGCGCTCCACATGCAGCCCCGGCCAGTTGCCGTCGCCGTGCCGGACCGCGAGATCGACCTCCTCGCGCGCGAAGTCGACGTGATGCATGTCGGCCGAAATCTTGAGGTCGATCTCGGGATGCGCCGCGGAAAACCGGCCGACGCGATGCACCAGCCATTTGGCGGCGAAGTCGGGTGAGGTGCTGATCGTCAGAGCGCCGGCATTCTGCCGCTGCATCAGCCGCTCGGTGCCGACCGCGATCCGATCGAAGGCATCGCGGATGACGGCGAGGTACTCGCGACCGGACTCGGTGATCTTCAGCCGCTGGCGCTCGCGGTTGAACAGCTTGATGCCCAGCTCCAGCTCCAGCGCCTTGACCTGGTGGCTGACCGCTCCCTGCGTGACGGCAAGCTCCTCGGCGGCGCGCGTGAAGCTTTCGTGCCGCGCGGCGGCCTCGAACGACTTCAACGCGTTGAGCACGGGCAGACGGCGAAGCATGGGACGATCTTCATGAAAAAACCTGGGGCAGGATAGAGAAACCATGCTTTGCCCGCAAGCCCCTCGAATCCTATCGATGTCCACCGAAGAAGTCGGCTCCTCCGGCAAGAAAGGGCCAGACGATGACGAGCTTGACGACCCGGATACAACGGCACACCACCGCCCACCGGAGAACTTCATCCGCGATCGACGGGATTTTCGCCTTCCTTCGCCAATTTTTCCGATCCGTTCGCCACGGTCTCGCGCGGCGTAGCGGGCGCCGGACGCTCTACGATTTGGCCGATTGCAACGACGAGCACCTGCTGCGCGACATCGGAATGACGCGCGACGAGGCCTATCGAGAGGCCGCCAAATGGTTCTGGCAGCGCTGAGTGTTTGGTCCGCCCGGGCATCCAATTCATGAGAAAAGTTATGGCTGGCCTCAGAAACGATGCTTTGCGGCGGCGCCTGAACCGGCACTAGATGCGGCGCGTCGGGCCTTCAGCAGCCGCCCGCAGCCAGACGGCAGACTCCAAGCGCTGCTCCCTCCCGTGCGGGACAGGAGCGTCCCATGAGTGAACGAAGCGCCGCGATCGCCGCGCCCTCGATTGCACCCGCAAAACCCGTTCCCCCGGCGGCGGCGGCGCGCACCAGGATGCTGCTCGAAGGCCCGATCATCCCGACATTGCTGCGCCTGGCGGCGCCGAACGTTCTCAATTTCGCGGCATTCGCCGGCGTGATCACGTTCGACGGTTTCTTTCTGGGCCGCCTCGGCACCGACACGCTCGCGGGCGCCTCCCTCGCCTTTCCCTGGGTGATGCTCGTCCTGCAGACGACCAACAGCGGCATCGGCAACGGCGTTTCCTCGGCCGTCGCGCGCGCGCTCGGGGCCGGAAAGCGCGATCGCGCCGACGCACTGGCGTTCCACGCCCTGCTGCTGGCGCTGGCACTCGGCGCGATGTTCGCGGCTGCCATGCTGCTCGGCGGACCGTTCATTTTTCGCTGGATGGGCGGGCGCGACGACATGCTGTCGGCGGCGCTCGCCTACGCCAACGTGGCGGTTGGCGGGGCCGTTGCCATCTGCGTGCTCAACCTGCTCGGCAATGCGGTGCGGGGCACGGGCAACATGACCCTGCAGGCGGTGGTGCTCGTCGGGTGCGTGCTGGCGCACATCGCGATCTCGCCCGCCCTCATCTTCGGCTTCGGACCGTTGCCGGCGCTCGGTCCGGCCGGCGCGGGCTGGGGACTGGTGATTCCCTTCGCGGTCGGCAGCGCCGTGATGATCGGCTATCTGCGCTCCTCCAAGTCCGTCGTCCGGCTGCGCCTCGCCGGGATGATGCCGCGCTGGGAGCTGTTCGCCGACATCCTCAAGGTGGGCGTGCCCGGCCTGATCAACACGGCCATCACCAACCTGTCGGTCGTCATTCTGACGGGAATTGCAGGCCAGTTGGGACCCGAGGTCGCCGTCGGCTACGCGATGGGCGCCCGGCTCGAATATATCCTGCAGCCGATCGCGTTCGGCTTCGGCACCGCCATCGTCGCGATGGTCGGCACCAATTGGGGCGCGCGTCAGTACGGCCGTGCGCGCGAAATCGCGTGGACCGGCGCGACGACCATCGCGGCCGTGTGCGGCGCGATCGGATTGATCGTCGCGATCCACCCGAGCCTGTGGATGGGCCTGTTCAGCGACAACCCGCAGGTCGCACGCCTCGGCGCTCTCTACCTCCACATCGTCGGACCGGCCTATGTCTGCTTCGGGCTCGGGCTCGGACTCTTCTTCGTCACCCAGGGCGTGGGCCGCGTCGTCGCGGCCATGAACGCCAACGCCTTGCGCATGGCCGCGAGCGCCGGCGGCGGCCTCGTCGCGATCTACTGGCTCGGTCTCGGCGTCGCCGGATTCTTTGCCGCGGTCGCCTGTGGTTTCTGCCTCTACGCGCTGCTGCTCGTGCACGCCGTGCTCAGGACCAAGGATCCCGCCACGAGCAGTGCCGCCACCGCCTGATCGACAGGAGCATGCCATGAAATCGCCTGCAGCATTACTGACCACCGCGCTGGTCCTCTTCGGCGTCATGCCGGCGGTCGGCGCGCCGATCTGCAAGCCGGCCTTGACGGTCGCCGGCATCACGTTCTCGAACATCCATCAGTGGAAGCGCACATGGACCGCGCACATCGCGGTCGACGCGACACGGTGCGCCACCACGTCCGGCCCCTTCACCATCGATTTCGTCCGGCTCAAGGAGGACGCACCCGATCTTCGATTCGAAGAGCATTTCACCTGGGCATCGGGACAAATCCAGGCGACGACGATCTTCGCGGCGGACGAGGCCGTGCTCGACTATTCGATCAAGGCCGCCGCGTGTCCGTGCCGCAACCAGGCCTTGGGCCAGTGACGAGGAGGATCATGCGATGGAAGCTGCCCATTCGGAGACGCTGATGACCAACCTTCCACTCCGGCTCGCGGGCTACATCGCCCTGCCGCCGAATGCTGGCAAAGGCGGCTTCGATCACGCGGCTGTCCATGCCGCCAACGGCCAGATCTATGTCGCCCACACGGCGAACGACGCCGTCGACGTGCTCGATCCGCAGACCGGGCGGCACCTCTTCTCCGTGGCAGGCCTCCCCGGCGCCGCAGGCGTTCTGGTCAGCAATGAATCGCAGCTGATCATCGTCTCGGCCCGCGCCGAGCATACGATCGGCGTCTTCGCCCCCGGTCCCGATCCCCAGGTGCTCAAGATCCCGGTCGGGATACATCCCAACGGGCTCGCCTACGACGCCAAGCGTGGATTGATCCTCGTCGCCAATATCGGCGACCCCGTGATCCCCGACTCATGCACGCTGTCCATGGTCGATCTCGCGGCGCAGAAGATGATTGCGTCGATCCCGGTGACGAGCCGCACACGCTGGGCGCTCTACGATCCGGAGGATGAGGCCTTTTATATCAATATCGCCGATCCGCCGCAGATCGTCGTCGTGGAGGCGCGCGATCCGCGCCGGGTGGCCCGCGTGCTCGCCGTCCCGGCGGCCGGCCCGCATGGTCTCGACCTCGACTTGGCGACGCACCGTCTGTTCTGCGCCTGCGACGCGAAAGTCCTCGTCACGCTCGATGGACGATCCGGCAAGGTGATCGGCGAGCAACCACTCACGGGCGTACCCGATGTCGTGTTCTTCAATGGCGCGCGTCAGCAGCTTTACGTCGCCATCGGCGATCCCGGCGTCATCGACGTCTTCGATACGAGCACGATGAAGCGCATCGGCAGCGTGCCGACCGAAAAAGGCGCGCACACCACCGCCTTGGCGCCGGAAGGCAATCGCGTTTACGCGTTCCTCCCGGCGACGCATCGGGCGGCCGTCTACCAGGTGGACTAGTCGAGTCTCAATCCGAACCGAAGGAGGCAACGATGAAGTGGGTAACCCGAGAGCGAGCACGTGTCGACCGCATCGCCTGTCCGTGGCTGATTGCGCGGTTTGTCGATCGCCAGCCGGAATTCCTGTTCGTGCCCGCCGACCAGGTGATGGCTGTGGCCAAGCGCGAGCAGGCAACCCCGTACGACGTCCCGGACGTCGAGCTCGGGCATCACGGCGACTGCTGCTCGTTCGACGCATTTCTCGTCAAATACAAGCTCGAGGATCCGGCGCTGAGGAAGCTGGCACTCATCGTGCGCGGAGCCGACACGCCGCATCGCGACCTGACGCCGGAGTCGGCCGGCCTCTATGCGTATGCCACCGGCTTCCAGGCGCTGGCCAAGGACGACTTCGACAACATGGCCCGCCAATTCCCGGCGTATGACGCGCTCTATGCGTACTGCCAGGCGACAAAGGGCTGATTGCAGGCTTCAATCGCCAGCCGCTCGAAAGTCCGGCGGTCACGCTGCGCGCACTAAAATGTTTCCGGTATCGGGCCCCTCAGGCGAGCGATGAGGCCCGGACCAGCTTCATTCACGAGCCTGCGGGCGAGCTGTCGCGCGGTATCGCCATGCGGCGATGCCCGCCGGTGGGCTGCTGTTGGCACGCAATCCGACAGGGACTTTCAATTTCGCGGATGGTCTGGCCGAAAACGTCACTCCCGCGTTGTACGGGTTAGGCACGGTGTCTCAGGGGAAAATTTCAAGCGTGGCGTGTAGCCCCAAGCAGGAGGACGATAATGAGATCGAGCATGTCGTTTCTGGTCCCGGCGCTCGCCGTCATGTTAGCCGGCACAGCACAAGCGCAGCAGATCGATTGGCAGAAAGTGGACGATGCCTTCGGCAGGAAGGCAGCCACCGTCGCCGGCGATGTCCATCGCTACGGCTTTCCGCGCACCGACCTGAAGGTGACGCTCGACGGCGTCGCGATCAAGCCGGGGCTCGCGCTCGGAAGCTGGGTCGCGTTCAAGCCCATGCACGACGGCGTCATGGCAATGGGCGATCTTGTGCTGCTCGAGACCGAGATCAATCCGGTGATGAGCAAGCTCATCGCGGGCGGACTCGACGTCACGGCCGTGCATAATCATCTGCTGCGCGCCCAGCCCGCCACCTTCTACATGCACGTCGGCGGACACGGCGATCCGGTGAAGCTCGCCAAGGCGATCCATGACGCGCTCGCGGTCAGCAAGACGCCGCTGACCGCGCCGACGACCGCCGCCGGAGCGACGCCCGCGCCTCCGGCCGTCGACCTCGACACCGCGCAGCTCGACAAGATCATCGGCGTGAAGGGCAATGCCAACGGCGGCATCTACGCGTTCGGGGTGCCGCGGCGCGATCCGGTGACCCAGCGCGGGATGCCGCTCACGCCCGCCGGCCCGCTCGGCATGGCGACCGGCATCGCCTTCGAACCGACCGGCAACGGCCAAGCCGCGATCACGGGCGACTTCGTGATGACGGCGGACGAGGTCAATCCGGTGTTGCAGACGCTGCGGGCGAACGGCATCGAGGTGACGGCGTTGCATAGCCACATGCTGGACGAGCAGCCGCGGCTGTTCTTCATGCATTTCTGGGCGCACGATGATGCCGTGAAGCTCGCCAAGGGGCTGCGTGCAGCGCTCGACAAGATGGCCGTCGGCAAGAGCTGATCGGCGCGAATTTGGCGGCAACGGTTCTCGCACCGAGCCGGGCGCGTGCCCGCTGGCACGCGCCACGCCAGACGGCGACGGCAAGCTGACGAGCGGGGATTTCACCTTCGTCGAGCCACCGCACTCGAATCTTCACTCGTCCGCTTCGGGTTGCGAGTCGTGCGGTCGCGGCTGCACTGGATGCACGACGCTGGGTTCGGTCGGTGCCTCGGCCTTGGCCGGTACAGCCTCCTCCAGCATCGACAGCAGGTCCTTGAGCCGCTGTGGCAACGGCTCCTTCAAGAGGCCCTCGTAGAACGCGACCAGGCCGGGACCGCAGGTTTTCGGCAGCAAGTGAATGTCGTCGACCATCAGGCTTCCTCTCGCCTGCCCCGTCGGCTCACCCGCGACCTGCCATACTGGCGCGAGCAAGTGACATCAATACGGCAGAAGCCACGGATTACAGCTCAAAGGTTCGGCCGATGCGAAAGAGTTCCACGAAATCTGGATGAAAGCGACGGCAGGCGTCGATTATTGCCGGTCGTCGCTGTCGCGTCAGGCATCGACCCGAGGCTCCGCCCCATCGGGGCTCCTGCGTCCGGGCCTCCAGGGCGGCCCCGACGAGCCGGATTTTCGGCTTGCAAAGCCGGCGCACAGGGCTACCTTTGTATTGGGATGGAGTCCCCCCGTAACCGCCGATGAGGCTGATGACTCCTACCGGGCGCTTGGCGTCGGTAGGAGCACGCACTCCTTCTCCCCAGGCTCTCGTCAACGTGCACGCTGGCGCGTGCGCAACGCGACCAGCCGAGGAGGTCGTGCAATGACCAGCGTCTGGGCACTCGCCGCGCTGTGGCTCGGTCTCGCGTTGATCGCGAGTCTTCTATCGATCTGGCTGCGCATTGCCACCGCGCTGTCCGAAATCGTCGTCGGCACCGTCGCACAGTTGCTCCTCGGCGCCATCATCAGCTCGGCCGTGCTCGGCACGGACGAGTCCTGGGTCAAGTTTCTCTCCGGCATCGGCGCGATCGTGCTCACGTTCCTGGCCGGCACCGAGCTCGATCCGGACGTATTCAGGCGCAAGTGGAAGGAGGCGACCGCGATCGGCACGGCGGGGTTCGTTTTTCCGTTCCTCGGCTGCGCCGCGGCCGCCTACTACGTCCTCGGCTGGAAGCTCATGCCGAGCTGGCTCGGCGGGGTCGCGATGTCGACCACCTCCGTCGCGGTGGTCTATGCGGTGATGATCGAGTTCGGCCTGAACAAGACCGAATACGGCAAGGTCATCCTCGCGGCCTGCTTCATCAACGATCTCGGTACCGTGCTGGCGCTCGGATTCATCTTCGCGCCCTTCACGCTGAAGACGCTCATCTTCGCGGGCGTCTCGATCGTCGTGTTCGCGATCCTTCCGTGGCTCACCCCGAGGTTCTTCCGCCTCTACGGCGGCCGTCCATCCGAGCTCGAGACGAAGTTTCTGCTATTGTGCCTGTTGGCCATGGGCGCCCTCGCCGGTTGGGCGGACAGCGAGGCGGTGCTGCCGGCTTATGTCATCGGGATGGTGCTCGCCGGCACGGTCGGCAAGGATCACGTGCTCATTCGCCGGCTGCGGACGCTCACCTTCGGCCTGCTGACACCGTTCTATTTCATTCGTGCAGGATCGTTCGTCTCGATCCCTGCGCTGGCTGCCGCGCCGTTTGCCTTCCTCTGCATGTTGCTGGTGAAGATGGGGAGCAAGTTCATCGGCGTCTATCCGGCAACGCGGGCGTTCAAATCACCGAATCCCGAGGCAATGTACACGACCTTGTTGATGTCCACCGGGCTGACCTTCGGCACGATTTCATCGCTCTACGGCTACTCTCACGGCATCATCGACCAATCCCAGTATTCGATCCTGGTCGCTGCCGTGATCGGCAGCGCCGTCATCCCGACGCTCATTGCCAACGCGTTCTACCTGCCCAGGCACTTGCTGCCGAAACCTGGCGAGGAGGCCGGTGAGGAGCATCGGGTTGCGCCGCGCAAGCAGCCGACGGGTGCCACGTGAAGGTCAGCCCATGTCGTCCATCTTGCGCCGTATCCGGCACTTGGCGTGAAATGACTGGAAACCGACGAATCATGAAGTAGCGAGCGCAGTTGCGCTGTTGGGAGCGACGACGATGGGCGCGCGTTTGGCAGATCGAACGGGAGATCGAACCTTCAATGCAAAATTATCTTTGGATCATGCTCGGCGGCGCGATCGGCACCGGCGCGCGCTATTACATATCGGGACTGGTCGCGCAGCTCGTCGGCGAGACGTTCCCGTGGGGAACGATCATCATCAACATCACGGGCTCGTTCGTCATCGGCTTCTTCGGGACCCTGACCGGTCCCGACGGCCGCTACTTCGCCAGCTCGACGGCGCGCCAGTTCGTCATGACCGGCATTTGCGGCGGCTACACCACCTTCTCGTCGTTCAGCCTGCAGACGCACAATCTCGCGAAGGACGGCGAATGGCTGTACGCCGGCGGTAACGTGGGCATTTCGGTCGTTTGCTGCCTCGCCGCCGTCTGGGTCGGAGTGGTCCTCGCTTCCGCGATCAATGCCATGGAGTTGGGCTGACCATGCAAATTCCGCGAGACGCCGTCCGCCTCCGGATTTATTTCGGCGAGGACGACAAATTTCACCATCGGCCGCTTTACGAGGCGATCGTCCTCAAAGCGCGCGAAATGCGGCTCGGCGGCGCGACCGTGCTGCGCGGGCATATCGGATTCGGGCGCTCCAGCCACATCCACACGACGAAGATCCTGCGCTTGTCGCAGGATTTGCCGGTCGTCGTGGAGATCGTCGATTCACGGGAGAAGATCGATGCGTTTCTCCCCGAACTCGATCAGATGATGACGAGTGGCCTCATCACGATCGATAAGGTGCAGGTCTTGCAATACGGGGAAACCAAGCCAGAACGATGAGGACTTGCGCCGTCGGCCGCCGTGAATTCGGGTTGTCTACCGGAGAGCCCGCGGTGGCTGTGCGGTGGCGCGCCCCTCCACCGCCGACACCTGGGCTGGCATGCAGAAATCATGGATCAGACGGGCCCGAGCCCGCCTGATCCGCTGTTATTGCGCGCAGACACAGCCGGGGGGTGGTTACCCCGCGCACGGCCTCATCATCGGTTCATTGGTCGGACTTCTTCTTCTTCGGGTCGGCGTCGCGCGACACGTTCGGGTCCTGCTGATCAGTGTTGAGGTTGCGCGCGTTCGCGGGATCGTTCAGGCGGGACCTGTTGGGGTCCTGAGTATCGTTGAGGTTGCGCGCGTTGGCCGGGTCATTGAGATTGCGCGAGCTGGCCGGGTCACGCGACCCTTGGGCCTGCGCAATTGTGGCGGCCGGGACCGCAAAGGCCAAGCCGAGAAGGAACGCGAGGGGGACTGTCGACTTGAAAGTGAGGCGAGTCATTTTAGTCTCCTGTCGTAAGAGTACTACCGCCCGCATGCTCGAGGCGGCGGGATGGAGGCGGCTGACTTGACCTGGAGAGCGCCGAACGCACGCATGCGTGAATGAGCGTCCCCCGGTTGATCGATGCCGACCGATCGTCGACGTATGATGAGATGGACGCGTTCCCTTGTACGTTTGTGCTCAATTTGTCTGTCCATGCTGCAAGCCTTTGGCGGCCGCCGCCGTAGAGCAAGGTCCAAAGGCCCGCGAAAAGGTATTGGGTGCCTACTGCTCAGGCGCGGGATTACGAAAAATACCTCCCTCGCTCCAACTCTGATCGACGATCAAAGCGGTCCCGAGGTTCAACTCGCCGTGAACGAGAGGGCGAAAACCGCGATCGGGCACTAGCTGAGGCCCTCGCGCTTCCAAACCCGCGCAAGCGCTGGATTGTCAAAGGCCGCGAGCTCGTCGACTATCTGGCTGCCGTCATGGAAGGAGCTGACCATGACTTTCCCGACCTTGATCAACGTCGGGCCCTCCCCGCGCCGCAGCGGAGGCTTGGCGCCATGGCAGCTTCACCGCGTGACCGGGTATATCGTCGAGCATCTGGCGGAGGACATCGAGCTGCAGATGCTCGCCAACTTGGTGAAACTATCGCGCTCCCACTTCAGCCGGGCTTTCAGGGCGTCGACAGGGCTTGCGCCGCATCAGTGGCTCGTACACGCGCGCATTAACAAGGCAAAGGAATTGCTCCTGAAATGCGATCGACGGCTGGCGCAGATCGCGATCGATGTCGGATTCGCCGATCAGGCCCACTTCACGCGAAAGTTTGGCCGCACGGTCGGCGAAAGCCCGGGCGCATGGCAGCGCACGCGCTGCGGCTGAGCGAGCTGCCGATCCGCGATCTGTCGATCCACACGCTTCGATTTTTGCACGTTCATGCCGAAAAATGAGCCCGCCCTGCCCTCCTAGCCAAGCGGGCGGTTGACCGAACAGTCGACCCCGCACACATATCGCCGACCTCAGTGGGGAGATGCGCATGACCCAACGTCGGTACACAAGCCGAACCCAGAGGTTCGGCACCAACCTGCCGGTCGCATTGGCCGCCTGTGCGCTGATCCTTGCCGGCTGCGACCGCAAGCCGGCGGCAACGGCCGCGCCTCTACCGTCTGTGACGGTGGCGCATCCGTTGCAGAAGAACATCACCGAGTGGGACGAATATACCGGTCGTTTCCAGGCCGTCGAGACCGTCGAGATTCGCGCGCGCGTCTCCGGCTTCATCGAGTCGGTCCACTTCGACGAGGGCCAGCTGGTCAAGCAAGGCGATCGCCTGTTCGTCATCGACCAGCGTCCGTTCCGCCTTGCGGTCGAGCAGGCCAAGGCCGATCTCGAGCGCGCCAAGGCGAAGCTTGAGATCGCGACCCTCGACGTGCAGCGCGCGACGCCGCTGGTGCAGAGCCAGACGCTGACCGGGCGCGAGTTCGACACCCGGAAGTCGACCGAGCGCGACGCAGCCGGTCAGGTCGCAGCCGCGCAGGCCGCGCTCCAGACCGCCCAGCTCAACCTCGAATGGACCGACGTGTGCGCGCCGATCACGGGACGCATCTCCGACCGGCGCGTCGACGCCGGCAACCTCATCACCGGCGGCGCCAGCGGCGCAACCCTGTTGACCGTCATCGTCTCGATCGACCCTATTCACTTCGTTTTCGACGGCAGCGAAGCGGATTTCCTTCACTACCTGCGGCTTGCGAAGGCCGGCGGACGGCAGTCGTCGCGCGACGCCCGGAACCCGGTGTTGGTGCGGCTCTCCGACGAGACCGAGTTTGTCCATCAAGGCCACATGGATTTCGTCGACAACGCGGTCAATCCGAAGACCGGCACCATCCGGGGCCGCGCCGTCTTCGCCAACAAGGACGGCTTCCTCACGCCCGGCGTCTTCGGACGGCTGCGCCTGTTCGGCGGCACGCAGGATGCGGTGCTGGTGCCGGACAGCGCGATCGTGTCCGACCAGTCGCGCAAGATCGTGTTCACCGTGGCGGACGACGGCATGGTCGGCGTCAAGCTGGTCGAGCTCGGACCGATTGTCGACGGGCTGCGCGTCATCCGCTCCGGCCTCACGGCGGGCGACCGCATCGTGATCGACGGGCTCCCGCGCGCGCGGCCGGGGCAGAAGGTCAGGCCGGAGGACGGCGAGATCAAGGCTGCTCCAGCTCGCAAGGCCCCGCAGTAGGCGCGGCCTGCGGCCTCATACAAGGAGCCTCCGATGCGCTTCTCCCATTTCTTCGTCGATCGGCCGATCTTCGCCGCCGTAATATCGATCATCGTCACGCTGGTCGGGTACATCTCGTATCGGGCGCTCCCGATCACCGAGTATCCGGAGATCGCGCCGCCGACCGTGGTGGTGAACACGTCGTTCCCGGGCGCCTCCGCCGAGGTATTGTCGCAGACCGTGGCGACGCCGATCGAGCAGGAGATCAACGGCGTCGACAACATGATCTACATGGTGTCGCAGGCGACCGGCGACGGTGTGCTGCAGATTTCCGTCGTCTTCAAGCCCGGCACCAATGTCGACCAGGCGCAGGTGCTGACGCAGAACCGCGTCTCGAACGCAATCCCGCGCCTGCCCGATGAGGTGCAGCGGCTCGGCGTCACGGTGCGCAAGGCGTCGCCCGACCTGATGCTGGTCATCCATCTGATCTCGCCCGACCGCAGTCTCGACCAGCAATACATCTCCAATTACGCGACCATCAACGTCAAGGACGTGCTGGCGCGCCTCGACGGCGTCGGCGACACCATCGTGTTCGGCGCCCGCGACTATTCGATGCGGGTGTGGCTCGATCCCGCCAAGATTCAGTCGCGCAACCTCACCGCCGATGACGTCGTCACGGCGCTGCGCGGGAACAATGTGCAGGTCGCGGCCGGCGCCATCAACCAGCCGCCGGCGACGTCGCCCGGCGGCTTCCAGGTCGCCGTGCAGACGCTCGGGCGGCTGTCGACTCCGGAGCAGTTCAACGACATCGTCGTGGCGACCGATTCCGACGGGCGGGTGACGCGCATCCGCGACATCGCCCGCGTCGAGCTCGGCGCGCAGGACTATACGACCAACGCCTACCTCGACAACCAGGTCGCGACCGCCATCGGCATCTATCAGCGCCCCGGCTCGAACGCGCTCGCCACCGCCGCGACCGTGAAGGCGACGATGGACGAGCTCTCCAAAAGCTTCCCGCCTGGCATGGCCTATCGGGTGGTCTACGACACCACCGAGTTCATCCAGCAGTCGGTCGACGAGGTGATCAAGACGCTGTTCGAGGCGCTGGTGCTGGTGGTGATCGTGATCCTGCTGTTCCTGCAGACCTGGCGCGCCGCGATCATTCCGATCGTCGCGATCCCGGTGTCGCTGATAGGCACTTTCTTCGTCATGACCGCGTTCGGCTTCTCGCTCAACAATCTGACACTGTTCGGCCTCGTGTTGGCGATCGGCATCGTGGTCGACGACGCCATCGTGGTGGTCGAGAACGTCGAGCGCTATCTGCGCCAGGGCCTCACTCCGCGCGAGGCGGCACATCGCACCATGGACGAGGTCGGCGGGGCGCTCGTCGCGATCGCGCTCGTGCTGTGCGCGGTGTTCATCCCGAGCGCCTTCATCAGCGGCATCTCCGGACAGTTCTATCGTCAGTTCGCGCTCACCATCACGGCCTCGACCATCATCTCGGCCACGGTGTCGCTGACGCTGTCGCCGGCGCTCGCCGCGCTGCTGCTCAAGCCGCACAGCGAGGAGACCGGATCGGGCGTGTGGCGCACGCTCGGCCGGCCCTTCAATGCATTCTTCGGCGGGTTCAATCGCGGCTTCGCCCGGCTGTCGAGCGGCTATGGCGCGTTGACGGGGCGCCTGTTGCGGGTCTCGGTCCTGATGCTGGTGGTCTATGCCGGGCTGATCGGCATGGCCTTCCTCGAGTTCAACCGGACGCCCACGGGCTTCATCCCCCAGCTCGATCGCGGCTATTTCATCGTGGCCGTCACGCTGCCGCCGGGCGCGAGCCTCGAGCGCACCGACGCGGCGATGAAGCGCGCCTCCGCAATCCTGATGAGCCGGCCCGGCGTCGCTCACGCGGTCACGTTCGCTGGATTCGACGGCGCGACCTTCACCAACGCGCCCAATTCCGGCGTGGTGTTTGTCCCCCTCAAGCCGTTCGACGAGCGCCTGCGCGAGGGATTGACCAGCGACGGCATCCTCAACGACCTGCGCGCCCAGATGCAGGCGATCCGCGAGGCCTTCGTGCTCGTCATCCCACCGCCCTCGGTGCCGGGCATCGGCACCGGCGGCGGCTTCAAGCTCTATGTCCAGGACCGCGCCGGCCGTGGCTCGCGCGCACTCGAGCAGGCGGTGGGCCTGGTGGCGCGCGACGCCAACCAGACGCCCGGCCTCGTCCAGGTCTTCACCCTGTTCAATACCTCGACGCCGCAGGTCTATGCCGACATCGACCGCACCAAGGCGGAGATGATCGGCGTGCCGATCACCCGCTTCTTCGACACGCTATCGACCTTCATGGGCTCGACCTTCGTCAACGACTTCAACATCCTCGGGCGCACCTACCGGGTGACGGCGCAGGCCGACAATCCGTTCCGCCTCGACGTGCGCGACGTCGCCAATCTGCGCACCCGCTCGACCGCCGGCGAGATGGTGCCGCTCGGGGCGGTGGCGAACTTCCGTGAGATCACCGGGCCCTGGCGCGTGCCGCGCTACAACCTGTTTCCGGCCGCCGAGGTCCAGGGCGCGACCCTGCCGGGCTTCTCGACCGGGCAGGCGATCGCCGCGATGGAGCGCATCCTCGCCAAGGAACTGCCGTCCGGCTTCGGCTATGAATGGACCGAGATCGCCCTGCAGGAGAAGCTTGCCGCCAATACCATCGCGACGGTGTTCAGCCTCGCGGTCGTGTTCGTCTTCCTGCTGCTTGCCGCGCAATACGAGAGCCTGTCGCTGCCACTCGCCGTGATCCTGATCGTGCCAATGTGCCTGTTTGCGGCGTTCGGCGGCGTGATCCTGCGCGGCATGGACAACAACATCCTCACCCAGATCGGCCTCGTGGTCTTGATCGGCCTTGCAGCGAAGAACGCCATCCTCATCGTCGAGTTCGCCCGCCAGGCCGAGGAGCGCGGCGAGGCCTGGCAGGACGCCGCCGTATCCGCCGCCCGCACCCGGTTGCGGCCGATCCTCATGACGTCGTTCGCCTTCATCCTCGGCGTGGTGCCGCTCGTCACCGCCACCGGTGCCGGCGCCGAGATGCGCCAGGCGCTCGGCACCGCCGTGTTCTTCGGCATGCTCGGCGTCACCCTGTTCGGGCTGGTGTTCACGCCGATTTTCTATGTGCTGGTGCGCCAGGTCGCATTGCTCGGCCGCAAGCCAAAGCCGAAACGGCCCATGCCGCCATCACCTCTGCGTTAGCGGCCGATCCTTACGGCCATGTGAGCTCGCTGCGAAATCATCGCGAGCATGGAAATAAGTGATTGAAATTACGAAAGTATTTCGATTGGTGCGGTCGAGAGGACTCGAACCTCCACGGGTTGCCCCGCTAGCACCTCAAGCTAGTGCGTCTACCAATTCCGCCACGACCGCATGGGGAGAGGTCGGCCGGGGGGAAGCCCGGCGCGACGGCGCTGCATGTAACAAATCGTCGATGGGGGGACAAGGGCGACATCTGAAACCTGCCCCCAGGCTGGGAACACCGTCACCGGCAGCCGGAGCCACGCCAGCAATGATGGCTACATTATATAGAGAACATGCTTCGACCTGCCGGGAGCACCGCGGCCGTCTTGGACGCCCCTACCGCATGTCCGGCGTGCGCGGCAGCATGCGTTTGACTTCGACCGCGATCCGGTTGCCGCTCACGACGACGGCGCCCTTGGCGACCGGAAAATCATTCGCCAGGATCCGCACCTCGTCGTTCTCGCCCGAATCGAGCTCGATGACGGCGCCGCGGCCGAGGCGGAGCACCTGGTGAACCGGCATCGAGGTCGTGCCGAGCACCACCGAGATGTTGAGCGAGACCTTGTTGAGCGTGGCCATCGAAGTCCTGGGAATCCTGTACAATCAGCGACTTCCCGAGATGACCACGCCATGGTGAACGAGTGGTTAACGCGCGCGACGGCCTCGCTGGCGGCCTCAAGCCGGCGGATGCGCTCGACCCGGTCGAATGGGTCGTGAGCGCGCGCCCGGTCGGCTACCCGCAGGCGGTCGCTGTCATGAACGCGCGCGCCGCCGCGATCGCGGCCGGCACCGCGCCAGAGCTGGTCTGGTTGATCGAGCACCCGCCGCTCTACACCTCGGGGACCAGCGCGCAGCCCGCCGACCTGATCGAGGCTCGCTTTCCGGTGTTCGCCAGCGGGCGCGGCGGGCAGTTCACCTATCACGGGCCCGGGCAGCGCGTCGCCTATGCGATGCTCGATCTCAAGCGGCGCGCGCCCGACGTGCGCCGCTACGTCGCGAGCCTGGAGGAATGGATCATCCGCGCGCTCGCGGCTTTCGGCGTCGCGGGCGAGCGGCGCGAGGACCGCGTCGGCGTCTGGATCGCGCGGCCCGAGCGCGGCGCCGGCCACGAGGACAAGATCGCCGCCATCGGCATCCGCCTGCGCCACTGGGTGAGCCTGCACGGCATCGCGCTCAACGTCGCGCCGGATTTGTCGCACTTCACCGGCATCGTGCCCTGCGGGGTCGCCGATGCGCGCTACGGGGTGACGAGCCTCGCCGATCTCGGCATCGGCGCCACGATGGCCGAGGTCGACGCGGCGCTGCGGCGCGCGTTCGAGGGGGTCTATGGCGCAACCATCGTGGCGCCCGAGGCCGCCTTGCCGAACATCGCCGACGAGCCATTGAACCAGCACCCGGTTGCCACCGACTGACATAGATTGCAGGGTGCTCACGCGAACGGGGAGGCTGGCCGGCATGCACGGGGACCTGTGGAAGCGCATCGCCCTCACGCTCGCGGCGCTGTTCGTCGTCCGGCTCGGCACCTTCATCCCGCTGCCCGGGATCAATCCCGAGATGTGGACGCGGGTCTTCCGCCAGCATGAGGGCACCCTCCTCGGCAGTGCCAATCTGCTGTCGGGCGGCGGCCTGCGCACCTTGAGCATCCTCGCGCTGACGATCCTGCCTTACGTGTCGGTCGCCGTGCTGGTGCAACTGTTCATGATGGTGTCACAGCGGCTGCGCGCGATCGCGGACGGCGGCGAAACCGGCCGCCGCACCATCGAGCTCTATACCCGCTGCGGCGCCGTGCTGCTCGCGGCATTCCAGGCCTATGGGATCGCGGTCGGACTCGACGGGATCACCGGCGTCGTGACCTACCCGTCGCTCGTCTTTCGCCTGTCGACGGTGCTGACCTTGACGGGCGGCATGCTGTTCTTGGTGTGGCTCGCGGAGCAGATCACGGCACGCGGGATCGGCAACGGCATTGGGCTGCTGCTGATCGCCAGCGTGCTCGCCGAAGCGCCGCGTAACGTCGTCGGCTCGATCGAGGCGGCGCAGGTCGGTATCCTGTCGCAGGAGAAGCTCGTCGGCATGGCGCTTCTCGCCGTCGCCTTCACGGTCGTCGCGGTGGCGGTCGAGCGTGCCCGCCGGCATGTCGGGCTCCGCTTCGCCGACCGGCAGGTCGACGACCGGCACATGGGAGGCCAATCGGTCAAGCTCGCATTCAAGCTCAACCCGGGTGGAATCGTCCCGCCGCTGGTTGCGTCCTGGATCCTGCTGATCGTCGTCATTGTCGCGCAAATCGGCGCCCGCGCGGCCGGCCAGCGCGGTAACGGCGACTGGCTCGCGATCCTCGTCCCGAGCCATCCGCTGCACCTCGCACTCTCGGGCGTCATCATCATCCTGTTCGCATTCGTCTACGCAGCCTTCCTGCACGACCCCGAGCGGCTCGCGCGGCAGCTCGCGACACATGGTGGCGCCGTCACCGAGCTCGCACCCGGCACCTCGACGGCGGATTATCTCGACGACACGCTCTCGCGCGTGACGGCGCTCGGCGCCGTCTATCTCGTGGCGATCATGCTGCTGCCACTCGCGCTCGCCGAGTGGCTGGAGCTGCCGTTCGCGGTCGGCGGCACGTGGCTGCTGGTACTGGTGTGCGTAACGCTCGACATCGAGACGCAGGTGCGCGCCTATCTACCGGCCGCCGATGTGCCACAGCCCGATGCGCCGGCGGCTGACGTCTCCACCGGCTGAACGTCGCCGCTCACGCCGTCGGCAGCATCGAGAAGGCCTCGCCGGCCCGCCGCTGGCCCAGATCTTCGAGATGCGCCTCGCCCGCCTCAACGGCATCGACCCGCGCGTGCGCGGGGCCGCGTCGGCAGGCCTCGATCATGTCGGCAACCTTCTCGGGCAGGCCCGCGAACACCGCCTCGACCGAGCCGTCGCGCCGGTTGCGCACCCAGCCCTCGAGCGCGCGGCGGCGCGCCTCGTGCTCGGTCCATGCGCGGAAGCCCACGCCCTGCACGCGTCCGCGGATCGTCACACGGCGGATGAAACGCGGCGCGCTCATGCGACCTCGCTTGCCGTCATTGCGAGGAGCGAAGCGACGAAGCAATCTCGCTCCGCGACTCGCTTGACGAGATTGCTTCGGCGCGCTTGCGCGCGCCTCGCAATGACGCTGGTTTACTCGAACTCCAAAATCACCGCGTCGACCGCGAGGCTGTCGCCCTTCTTGGCATGGATCGCCTTCACGACACCGTCGCGCTCGGCGCGCAGCACATTCTCCATCTTCATCGCCTCGACGATCGCGAGTGTCTCGCCGGCCTTGACCTCCTGGCCGACCGCGACCGCGATCGCGATCACGAGGCCCGGCATCGGGCAGAGCAGCTTCTTGCCGGTGTCGGCCTTGATCTTCACCGGCATCAGGCGGGCGGCGGCGGCCTCGGTTTCGGTATAGACATAGGCGCGCGCCTGGCTGCCGTGCCAGGCGAGATCGAAGCCGTTCGGCACCGTCCGCACCTGTACGGCGACGACGCGTTCCCCGACGACGCCGCGCCAGACCGGCTCGCCCGGGACCCAGGCGGAGCGCACGGCGAGCTGCGTACCGTCGGCGCCGGTGCCGGCGCGATAGGTGATGCTCACGGTGTCGTCGCCGCCGAGCGGCGTGGCGCCGTCGGCCGGCACCCCCGTCGTACCGTTGCCGGTCACTTCGAGCACGAGCTCACGGCCATCGAGCCAGACGCGGCGCAGGGTCGCGCGCGTCACGCGCCGCCCGGTAAGCTGGCCCGAGATACGGCGCTTGCGCGCGCCGAGCCGGTGGTCGATCGCGGCCGCGACTGCGGCGATCACCTGGGCGCGCTCGCCCTCGGCCGCGATCGGGTGGAAGCCGTCGGGAAATTCCTCGGCGATGAAGCCGGTCGAGAGCTTGCCCGCCTGCCAGCGCGGATGCGCCATCAGGGCGGAGAGGAACGGGATGTTGTGGCGGATCCCGGTGATCGCGAACGCGTCGAGCGCGCGCGACTGCGCCGCGATCGCAGCGCCGCGCGTCGGCGCATGGGTCACGAGCTTCGCGATCATCGGATCGTAATAGAGCGAGATCTCGCCGCCCTCGTCGACGCCGGTGTCATTCCTCACCGTGATGCCGTCATGGCTGCCCTCAGCCGGCGGCCGATAGGTCACCAGCCGTCCGATCGACGGCAGGAAGTTGCGAACCGGATCCTCGGCATAGATGCGGGTCTCGACCGCCCAGCCATCGAGCTTCACGTCGTCCTGACTGAGCGCGAGCTTCTCGCCGGCGGCGACGCGGATCATCTGTTCGACGAGGTCGACGCCGGTGACGAGCTCGGTCACCGGATGCTCGACCTGAAGCCGCGTATTCATCTCGAGGAAGTAGAAGCTCCTGTCCTGGCCGGCGACGAACTCCACGGTTCCGGCCGAATCGTAGCCGACCGCCTTGGCGAGCGCGATCGCCTGCGCGCCCATGGCGGCACGCGTCTTGGCATCGAGCAGCGGGCTCGGCGCCTCCTCGACGACCTTCTGGTTGCGGCGCTGGATCGAGCATTCGCGCTCGCCGAGATGGATGACATTGCCGTGCTTGTCGCCGAGCACCTGGATCTCGACATGGCGCGGATCGACGATGAATTTCTCGATGAAAACGCGGTCGTCGCCGAACGACGATTTCGCCTCCGAGCGTGCCCGCGCAAAACCTTCGGCGACCTCGGCCTTGCTGCGCGCGATGCGCATGCCCTTGCCGCCGCCGCCGGCGCTCGCCTTGATCATCACCGGGTAGCCGATCTCGTCGGCGATCCTGACCGCCTGCTTTTCGTCGGCGATCACGCCGAGATGGCCCGGCACGGTCGAGACCTTGGCCTTCGCGGCCGCCTTCTTGCTTTCGATCTTGTCGCCCATGGCGGCGATCGCGGCGGGATTCGGCCCGATGAACACGATGCCAGCGTCCGCGAGCGCCTTGGCGAACGCCTCGCGCTCGGAGAGGAACCCGTAGCCCGGGTGCACCGCCTCGGCGCCCGACGCCTGGCAGGCGGCGACGATCTTGTCGATGATGAGGTAGCTCTCGGCCGCCGCCGGCGGGCCGATCGCGATGGCGCTGTCGGCCATCTCGACGTGCAACGCGTCCTTGTCGGCATCGGAATAGACCGCGACGGTCGCAATTCCCATGCGGCGAGCGGTCTTGATGATGCGGCAGGCGATCTCGCCGCGATTGGCGATCAGGATGCGCTTGAACATGCGGCGCGCGCTTGAGGCTCCAGTCAGGAGGCCAAGGCTTGCGGCCACGGTGCGGGAAAGTCAATCAGGCGGTAGGATCGCCCTGCCGATGCCCCTCCGGTCGCAAATTTGGCAGGATCACCATGCCCACCGTGTCCGCGCGTCTCGTGAAACTCGGATTGCTCGTGCTTCTGGCGCTGGGATTGCTGGCCGCCTGCGCGACGCAGCCTGAGCCTGCATCGCACCAGGCCGAGCTGCCTGGATTCCTGCTTGGGCTGGTGCACGGCTTCATATCGCCGTTCGCGCTGATCGCCGAGCTTTTCACCACCAATGTGCGGATCTACGCCTTTCCCAACAACGGGGGCTGGTACGACCTGGGTTTTGTGGTCGGGGCAGCCGCGATCTTTGGCGGCGGAGGCAGTCAGGCGAGATAAACACGTCCGGCGTGAGCGCGATCAGGCCGCGATCTCGGACATCTTCGCGCGCGCCGGACGGCGGCTCGCCGCGATCCACTCGAGCACGCGCAGGTCGGTGCAGTCGTATCCGTCCGGCAGCCGCGCCACGGCGGCGCGCTGGGCGGCGGGTGAATCCTCAATCGGCACCGTCGCCACGCCCGTGACGGCAATCTGCGAGGCGATCGAGCGAGCCTGGATCATCGGCACCTTCCCGGTCAACCAACACCCGCTTCGTCGGCAGGTTCCTCGTTTGTATAAGTCGCATGAACCTAGTGATTGGTTCATGCAAACGTCGACATTCTTGCAAAGTTTCAACAGCGGGCGCGGCGCGGCCGTGGCTCGTCCGTGACCAGCGCATGGCATTTTGCCTGCCGCAATTTGGCGCTTGCGGCACGCTGAAATTCGAAGCGTACCAGTGGTTTCCGCAAATCTGCTGAGAAAAGAAATTTCCGCCTGACAAGCCTGCCGCGCGGCGGCGATTCTACCGCCGCACAACGGCTTGGCTAAAATTACCAAATCGCGGCCCCCAACTGGCCCGGTTCCGCGCGGCGTTCTATATAGGCGCCAGGACGTCCAAGCCGGGAAGTCCAAATCGGGCCCGCGACCCCTCGGACCCTCGCGAATTTTCCGCTCGTCCGACCCAAGAACCGAAAGATCCCGAACACACTATTCTAGAAGAGGTGCGTACATGGCACTCGCGATCAACGACACGGCTCCCGACTTCGAAGCCAACACCACCGAAGGCAAGATCCGCTTCCACGACTGGATCGGCAATTCCTGGGCAGTGCTGTTTTCCCATCCCAAGGACTTCACGCCGATCTGCACCACCGAGCTTGGCTACATGGCCAAGATCAAGCCCGAGTTCGACAAGCGCGGCGTCAAGATCATCGGGCTGAGCGTCGACCCGGTCGAGAACCACGCGAAGTGGGCGGCCGACATCAAGGAGACGCAAGGGCACGCACCGAACTATCCGATGATCGGCGACACCGACCTGTCGATCTCCAAGGCGTGGGGCATGCTCCCGGCCGCCGCGAGCGGCGACGCCTCGAAGCGCACCGCCAACGACAACGCGACCGTGCGCAACGTGTTCGTCATCGGGCCGGACAAGAAGATCAAGCTGATCCTGGTCTATCCGATGAGCACGGGCCGCAACTTCGACGAGGTGCTGCGCGTCATCGATTCGCTCCAGCTCACCGCCAAGCACAAGGTGTCGACCCCGGTGAACTGGAAGGTCGGCGAGGACGTGGTGATCTCGGGCTCGGTATCGGACGAGGAAGCCAAGAAGCAGTATCCGGCGGGCTGGAAGTCGCCCAAGCCGTATATCCGCATCGTGCCGCAGCCGAAGTAGGCGGCGGCCGGCGGGACATTCCGGAAGGCGCGGCTTCGGCCGCGCCTTTTGCTATTGTGAGCCCGTTACGCCTCCGAGCAGGATGACTACCCATGGACGAGCGAGATGCCGACGAGATCCAGCCGCCGTTCGCGCGCTGGCTCGGCATGAAAATCACACACGCTTCGCCTGATCGCATCGTGGCCGAGCTCGTCGTGCGCGAGGAGCTCACCAACCGCAATGGCGTGCTGCACGGCGGCGCCGCGATGGCGCTCGCGGACAATCTCGGCGGCACCGCGACCTTTCTCAACCTGCCGGAGGGCGCCGCCACGACGACGGTCGAGAGCAAGACCAATTTCTTCGCCGCCTGCACGCTCGGCGAGACCATCACGTCGGAGACGACGCCGCTCCATCGTGGCCGCTCCACCATGGTCTGGCAGACCCGCATCACCCGCAGCGATGGCCGCCTCGCCGCCATGGTGACGCAGACCCAGCTCGTGCTGCCGGGGAAGCGCAATGCCGAGTAGCCCGTCGACATCGGTCTACGGCGACCAGGCAAGCGGCGGGCTGCCGTTCCGCCGCGAACAGGACCATTCTACCGGCGCAACCAGGGAGAGAGCATCTGGATACTCTTTTTCCACTCCCAGGCGCACCGAATGTTCCATTTCAGGGAGCTCGCCGCCAATAAATACCTAAGCCTTTTCAAGTTCCTAAGTGCTGGATCCGACAAATACCACAGGTCGATTCAGTTTAATTGTGGCCCAAAGGTCACAGCTTTTCAGCACAACTGACAGTAGGCTTTCCATACGGAGTGACGAGTCCATTCCGCTACACACAACCCTTGACCACATTTGTAACCGGGGGTGGATCACATGCGAAACAAGCTACTGCTCTCATCGGCGATCTTCATCGCTGCAGTCTCGACCGCATCGGCGGCAGATCTGCCGATGTACACCAAGGCGCCGCCGCCGGCGGCACCGGTCCTCTTCTCGTGGACCGGCTTCTATCTCGGCGTGAACATCGGCGGCAAATGGGCGCACGTGGACGACACCATCAGCGTGCCGGGCGCCTCGTTCGACTTCGGCTCGACCACCAACAGCTCGTTCATCGGCGGCGGTCAGATCGGCTACAACTGGCAGGCGCCGGGCAGCCCGTGGGTGTTCGGCATCGAAGGCGACATCGACGCGCAACACTTTAGCCGGTCGCTGGTGCTTGGCGCGCCGGTCGGTCCGTTCATCGCGGGCGATACGTTCACGGTCGAGAGCAACTGGGAGGCGTCGATCCGCGGTCGCATCGGCTATGCGTGGGATCGCGTCCTGCTGTATGCGACCGGCGGCGCCGCCTTCACCCAGGTGAAGGGCACCGCCACCCTGGTCGGCCTCGGCGTCGTGACGGACGACCAGACCATCGTCGGCGGCACCGTCGGCGGCGGTCTTGAGTACGCCTTCACCAACAACATCAGCCTGGGTGTCGAGGGCCGCTGGAGCTTCTACGGCCACAACAACTTCCACGGCGGCACTCTCGCTGCCGGGGCGGTGAATGAGAACATCAACCTCGACACCGCCGAGGTACTGGGCAAGCTCAACTTCCGCTTCTGATCGCGGATCTCCTCCGCCGCTTCGGAAGCAGAAGCCGGCCCACGGGCCGGCTTCTTTTTTTGACGGGAGCATCAATACCGACGATATATTCCGCTGCGCGTCAGCGACCCCAACGCGAGCGCGCGACCAGGAGCCTCGATGCTCGGCATTCATGACTTCTGGCTGTTCATAGCCGCCGGGCTGCTGCTCAACGTCACGCCCGGACCGGACATCGCCTACATCGTGACGCGCAGTGCCCAGCTCGGGTGGCGCGGCGGCGCGGTGGCGGCGCTGGCGATCGGAGCGGGCTGCTTCCTGCATATCGCAGCCGCGGTGCTTGGGCTCTCGGCGCTGCTTGCCACCTCGGCGTTCGCGTTCTCGCTCCTCAAATGGATCGGCGCCGTCTATCTCGTCTATGTCGGTGTCACGCTGCTGTTCGCCCACGCGCGCAACGCGCCGTCACGCGATACGCCGTCTGCCGACCCGAAGCCGCACGCGGGCGCAACGCGGCTGCGCACCGTGTTCTGGCAGGGTTTTCTCACCAATGCGCTCAATCCCAAGGTGGCGCTGTTCTTCCTGGCCTTCCTGCCCCAGTTCATCGCTGCCGACGCGCCGTCAAAGCCTCTCGCCTTCGCGGCTCTCGGTCTCGTGTTCAACCTCAACGGCACTCTGTGGAATCTCGCCGTCGCCTGGTTCGCGGCACGGGTCGCCGCAACGCGCCCCTATGCCAAAATCGGCCTTTGGCTGCAGCGCGCGATCGGCGGCATGTTCATCGTGCTCGGCGTTCGCCTCGCGTTCGCGCAGCGCCCTTGACGGCGCCGGGGCCGCACAGGTGCGAGCCAAGCTGCCAGCCAAGTCGCCGAGCCAAGTCCGCCCGCCGCGGTTGGCCGTATTCCATTTCGTGCGGCCGGATCATCGGATTCGGCGTATGATCCCCGATCAGGACGAGAGGGCCTGCCAATGAGTGCCATGCGATTTATGGTCGTTGCCTTGGCCATGCTTGCCGCGGTTTCCGCCGCCCGAGCCCAGGATGGCAGAGACGAGAGAGGCTGCCTTTATGGCGACCTCACCTACTCGATCGGCTCGATCATCTGCGTCCCGCGATCGAACATAGCGCTGCGCTGCGTTCCCGGAGGCTCGCCTCGTCAAGGCGATGTGCGCCCGAGCGCGCCGTTCTGGGACGTGGGCGTGGCGGGCTGGCCGGCCGAACAGCCGGGACAGCGCGCCTGCTTCGCCACGAGGCCACCGACAGAGTGAAAGCGCCGACGGCTGCCCGACATTCATAACCCCAAGCTGCGATGGCCGCGTCTTCGTCACCCCTGCACGTCCTCATCTCAGGCGGATTCGCGGGCGCCTACGACCAGCTCGTGCCGGAGTTTGCGCGTCAGAGCGGCATCGAGGTCACGACCGGATCGGGCGCCTCGCAGGGCAACGGGCCACACACCATTGCGGCGCAGCTCGCACGCGGCGTCGGCGCCGACGTCGTGATCCTGTCGCGCGAAGGTCTGACCGAGCTCATCGCTGCCGACCGCATCGCGGCCGGAACCGGCGTCGATCTCGCGCGCGTCGGCCTCGGTGTCGCGGTGCGGGCAGGCGGCGAAAAGCCGGACGTGAGCGGCGTCGATGCCGTCCGGCAGGTCCTGCTGACGGCGAGGACGATCGCAATCCCGGGAAGCACCAGCGGCATCTGGCTCAAGGACGAGCTCTTTCCGCGTCTGCGGATCGCCGACCGGATCGACGCCCGGATGACACCGCGCGGCTCGGACGCCGCCGCCATGGTGGCCGCCGGCGCCGCGCCGCTCGCTGTGATGCCGGTCAGCGAGATCCTGGCCGCGCCCGGCGTCGACTTCGCTGGCGCCTTCCCGTCCGAGATTCAAATGATGCAGGTCTTTGCCGCCGCCGTCGTGGCAGGCTCGTCCGCGATCGAGGAGGCACGGCGACTCATCGCATTTCTTGCGTCACCGCCGGCAGCGGAGGCGATCAGGCGCAGCGGCATGGAGCCGATCGGGACATCAACGTAGGCCGGTGGGCGCCCGCCGCGCGACGGCGGCGGCGGACGCCCTGGTTTTGCGGCGCGGGATGCTCTCCCCGCCCCTCATCGCCCGTTAGTGGTCATGGCCTTGGCCATTGTTGCCCTGGCCATCGTCATCGTCGTCGTTATCGCGTGGCGCCACGCCGGTGCCGGGCGTGAACGACACGCCGCGCAGCACCTCGCCGGAGCGCGCGGTGCGCATCGTGCGGAAGCTTTCGTTCGCCGGCAGTGCCGTGGCCGCCAGGGCATCGGTGATCCGCACCAGCTTGTTGGGATCGGCGCCCTCGTCGCCGTTGCCGCTCACCGTCGAGGTGATCGCCCAGATGGTGACAGTGCCGTCGCGGTTGACGCGCCCCGTGATGTTGCGCAGGCCGTCGGTCGCCGGCGACCACGGCAAGTTCGTCGCCGGATTGTTGCCGGTCGGGTAGTTCGGGATCGTGTACGGCACGCCGAGGTCGAGCCCGGCGGAGAGCACGTAGGCGAGCTTCCAAGCACCCGTGGTCTTGTCGAAGATCCACTTCTGCAGCCCGACCGTCGTCTGCGCCGCAGCGTCCGAGAAAGTGCCGTTCGAAAAGGTGTTGCTGCCATTGCCTTCATCGGCCACGTAGACCGTCGTCGCATTGGCGAACCAGACGCCGAACGGGAACGAGGTCGTGCTACTCAGCGCCGTCGGGAAGCCGTTGAGGACGCACATGTTGTAGGGAAATACGCCTTTCTTCTGCAGTTGGGTGGCGTCATAGGAGATCGGTGCGGCTGGCAGCGTGGCGAGCGGCGTCGGGAGGCCCGATCCGGTCGTCGGGCAGGCCAACGGGCGCTGCTGCGGGTCGAAGCCGGAAGTGTCGACGAAGTACAGCGTATTGACGCCGTTGCCGCCGCTGCCCTTGGTGAAATAGACGACGTTGCCGAAGATCGTCAGGCCGCGGAAATTGGTATCCTTGCCGATCTTGTCCGTCTTCGTGATGCCCGGCAGTTGCAGGATGTTGAAGCTGCCGACCGGCGTCGGCAGGCCGGGGTCGACCTGCTGGCTCAGCGGCTTGTTCTGCGGCGTGAGGATCTGCGCGCCGCCGCCGACAATGATGCCGTTCGGCTGCGGATTGCCGCCGTTGCCGGCATTGCCGGAGAGATAGGCGAAGTTCGCCCCGTTGCTGTTGTTGATGACCACGGCGCGGCCATTGTTGCCGCTGTAGGCGTTGGTCTTGGTGAAGTGGAAGTGTCCGCGCGCGTCCACCTGGGCGACGATACGGTAGTTCTGCCCTGGGTCGGGGTTGGTCGCATCGATCACGAACGGCGTGTTCGAGTTGGACACGTCGAGCGCGCCGACCGGTGCGAGGTAGCCCATGAAGCTGACAAGCTGCCCGTCGGTCGACAGGTTGAGCGCAAGCTCCGACTTCGACGAGAAGCTCGTGACCATCTGGTCCGAATTGGGCCCGACATCGGGCTGCGAGCTGTTCGGCACCTCGAGCGAGCGGACGAACTCGCCGCTGCGGGTCAGCTCGTCGAGGAAGATTTTCGTGGTGACGCCGAAGCTTCCGTCGACGAGGTCGTTGTTGAAGACGGTCGGATAGGTGCCGGTCGCGTTGGCCTTGACGCAGGTCTTCGGGAACGTCGTCGGATTGCAGTTGGGCGGCAGCTGGGTGACGCCCGGCACGATGGTCGGATTGACGTCGTAGACCGACCGGCTGACCAGCAGGTGGTTGGGCTGCAGTCCGCCGCCGTCGTCGTCGGCCAGCGCCAGCGGGGGCAAAGCCACGGTCGAGAGCAACAGCGTGACCGCGAAGCCAGGCGGCACAATACTCATTCGAAAAAATGCATACGTATCCTTCATCGCGAATCTCCCGTGCGCGCGCGTTGTCATGGAAATGCCCCCGCTCGGATGATGCGGATGTCATGTGACAGGTTGACGAAGCGGTAGGTTGCCCCGCGTGCAACGATGTGGCGGGCGACCCCGGGCACGGTGCGCCATCGCGATCACGCGCCGCGGTAGTGATCACGCCGCCGGACCGATCCGGGTGTGCACCAGCGCGAGCATCCGCGGCGAGTGCAAACCTGGCGATGCTTTGATCACCCGACGTTCCGACCTCGGAACCGCGCCGACGCTGTGCAACAGCGGCTATTCTGGGGACAACACGCGCGTCGCGACGCGCTTCTCGCTCTGCATGGGTTCGATTCTGTTATCGTAAATGCGGGGATCACTGGGGGAATCAACGACAATGAAAAGTGTTGCGTTGCTGACGCTTGGCCTGCTCACCGTTTGCGGTCCGGCCATGGCGAAGTCGTATCATGGCCACCGCCATGTGGCTCGCACGGTCCATCACCGTATCGTGCGTCACGCCAATCCCGTTCATCACGCCAATGTCGCTCAACGGCCAAATGTCGCCGGCGAGCCCGTCTCCCATGCCGGCATCACCTGCGATATGGTTCGCGCCTACGTGGCGCAGGTCGGATTGGCGCAAGCGGCCGCAATGGCGCAGTCCGCCGGCATCACGCCTGCCGAAAAGGAGCGTGCGCGGCGCTGTCTCGCGCAGAAGAGCTGATCCGCGCGCGTTGGGATCTCGGCGGCGAAACCGTCATTCGGCAGGCGGCAGTGGGGTCGTCTGCGCCCTGGCACGTGCCCAACCGGCGCGCGTGCCATCGCCGGCGGCGTTCATCGCCGCCTGAATATGCGCTTCGGCATCGCGCGACCAGTCGAGCGTTGCCTTGTCGGTGAAAAAACCGCTGGCATCCGCAAGCCCGGCCCCGATCGATTCTTGCTGCGCCGGATTGGCGGCGCGGGCGGCGGAAACAAAATCGCCAGCCATCGCGGGTTCGACTTCGACGAGCCGCGCGATCATCCGGCGCAGACTCGGTCCTCCTTGCGGGAACTGGGCGACAAGCGCCGAAGGCCGTTCGTCCACGCGCCACAAGCTGGAGGGCCTGCCTTTGCCCAATCCACCCGCCTCGAGCTTGGGGATGCCGTGTCGCATGAGAATCGGATCAAGCGCGGAAATGAATTGGTCCCACTGCAACTTGAGCCACAATGAGTCTGCCACCGGGATCGCCCTGGACCTGGAGCGAGGACCACCGACCCAGTCAAATGCTCGAGCCAAGGCGTTGGCGGCCATCAGAGGGACCCAGTCGATCCAGGTCGCCCGATCGAGATATTTTCGCTCGTTGCGAAAGGTGAGCGTGATGCAGCGATAGTTGCTGCCCGTCTGCAGTTCCATGCGCCAGACATCGGCCCAGTCGATCCAATCCAGCGATTGCCAAGCACGCAACCAGATGCCGCGTTCATCGATCCGAACGTATGGCGTGCCGCGATAGGCCTCGATTCGGTTGCGCAGCCACCGCGGCCCGCAAATGACGAACACGGCAAGGAGAGTCCACCCCGCGACGAGGGTCACGACGTTGCCGTTCCGCATGAGATCGTCGGCGTGGAAGACGGAGACGTGAATCATCACCAAGACGACGCACAGCAGCGCCCAATTCCGAGCCCCGAAGGTCGGTCGGTCGCAGAAGAACACAATGGGCGAGGAACGGGCCTGATCCATTCTCTGCTCCGCGCAGCCGCCACAAATTTCGCGCGGGGATAATGAGACTGCACCCCTTAGGAATCCGTGGTCTTCGTGAAAGATTGGTGAAAATCGCGTGAGGCACGACGGATCAATGGCCGCCGGGCATCGACCTTGATCGCTTCTCTTCGGCCAGTGGAGTCTCGTCCCTGCACCGACGCAGCGGATTGATCGGCGCGCACAAGGGCCTATCGGATGGGTTGGGGCTCGACCGCTCCGGCCGCGATATTGGCTACAATTCGATGTAAATCTTCCCACACCGCTTAAATCGATCGCAAAGCTCGCACGCGCAATGTCCCCGAAAGTTCCACCCGAGAAGGAACCATCCCATGGGGGGCACATTGCGCAAGTTCATCCGCGGCGGCTTCGCTTTCGCGGCAAGCCGCGAAGGCTCCGTGCTGCCGCTGATGGCACTGCTGGCGATCCCGATTTTCGCCGGTATCGGCGCCGCAGTCGACTATTCGCGCGCCACGACGGCACGCACGCAAGTGCAGGTGGCGCTCGACTCGGCGCTGCTCGCCGGCGCGCAGGACGCGTCGGCGAATTGGAGCACGGTCGCGCTCAACGCCTTCACCGCCAATCCCAATACCATCGGCGCCAATGTCGGGACGCCCTCCTTCACGGTGGACCAGGCAGGCACCTATCACGCCACGATCACGGGCTCGGTCGGCACCAGCGTGATGGCCGCGCTGGGCATCTCCACCATCCCGATCAGCGCCGCGTCCTCGGTTGCGCCGGGCTCGGGGACGGAAAACTCGTGCATCCTCACGCTCGATCACGCGCAGAGCTCGGCTGACCTCTCGCTCACGCTCAACGGCGCCCCGGTTCTCACGCTCAGTGGCTGCGGCATCCGCTCCAACACGAGCATGAACTGCAACGGCCACAACGGCAATTCGACGGCATCGATCGCGTCCGGCAACGTCTCCAATTGCAGCAATCCCACCAACAAGGCCCTGTCCGTTCCCGACATCTACGCGAAGCTCAACACCAACATCACGTTCCAGTGCCCGAAGGGCTCGACCTCGGGCGCGACCTGGGACGCGAGCTCGGGCCCTCCCGCCGGCCTGATCACGATCACACAAACCTACGGGACCGAGTATCACGTCTGCGGCGATCTCACCCTGACCGGGACGGGCTACCTCACGGGCGCATCGCCGAGCTCCGACACCATCGTCGTGGTCGAGAACGGCAACCTGAACGTCGCTGCAAATGCGAACGTGAACACGGTGCGGATGACGATCATCCTCACCGGCGACAACACCGTGCCGAGCGCGATCACGTTTCCGAACGGCAACGGACATGCCGCGACGCTCAGCGTGTCGCCGTCGACCAGTCCGGGAAATCCCTGGATCGGCATCTCGATCTATCAGGATCCGGTGCTCACCACCGCGACCGACAGCGCCTGGGGCGTCGGCGACACGTTCGGACCGGGCGCGACGTTCAACGCCGACGGCGTCGTCTACCTGCCGCGCTCGAACGTGACGTGGCATGGCAGCGGCGCGAGCAACAACAACAAGTGCACCAAGTTCGTGTTCAACACTTTCACGACGGACGGCAGCGTCAACCTCAACTTTGCGCAGTCGGACGGCTGCACCACACTCGGTGTCCAGCAGTGGGTAGCGGTGCCGATCCATCTGGCGCAATAAGAGGCATTACGGCCGCGATTGCGTGCCCGGCCCCGCGATGTGACTCATCGCGGGGCCTTCTCATTTCCACCGAAGGCGCGGCGAGGTGGTAGTCAGTGCAATCGCGCGCTCAGGGATGCGGGCCCCACGGCGCCGCGGTCAGAAGCTTGACCTCCTGCGACATCGCGAGCGGGCGGAACTTCGATGCAAAACCTTCCACGAAGTCCTTGTTGGCGAAGACCGCGGCCCAGTGCTTGCGCCGGTCGGCGTCGTCGTCGAACTTCCATAGATGCACGAGCTGGTTGATCGTGCCCGTATCGGCCTGGAAGTAGCCGATCAGCTTCTTGTCGTGGCCGCCCTTCTGGAGCGCCGGGAATCCGAGCTCCTGATAGAGCTTGGTCGCCTCCGCCATCTTGCCGACGTAGAGTGTGTAGGTCCGCATCTCGTAAAGCGCCATTCGTCGTCTCCTCCTTGCTGGTCAGCCTGCCGGGCCGGTCTCGACCGCGCGTGCCGGGTCCTCGGTCCACTCCGACATGGAGCCGTCGTAGAGCGTGACGCCGCGGCGGTGCAGCAGCTCGGAGAGCACGAACCAGCTTGTCGCTGCCTGGTGGCCGGTGTTGCAGTAGCTCATCACCGCCTTGTCGGGCACGTTCGCGAACAGATTTTCGAGCTCGCCGACCGGCAGCAACCTTTGGCGCGCCTTGTCGAAAGCGGCGGCGTGGTCGTGATGCAGCGCGCCGGGCAGTCGGCCGGCACGCAGCGCCTGCGGGCTCTTCTCGCGGCCCTCGAAGTAGGATGTGGAGCGACTGTCGAGCAAGATCGCGCTCGCATCGCCGACCGCGCGCTCGACCGCGGCGCAATCCGCGCGCCAGGTCGCATCGAGCGCCACCGGGTACGACGCATCCGACAGGCTCGCACCGGCGCCGGCCTCGGTCGGGCGCCCCTCCCCGGTCCACGCCGCCATGCCGCCGTCGAGGATCGACACCGCGCGGTGACCGGCGGTCTTGAACGTCCAGTAGACGCGCGCGGCAGCGGAGAAATCGCCGACCGTCGTGCCGGCCGAGACGACGACGACGTGGTGCGCGGGCGTCGCGCCGAGCCGCCCGATGAGTCGCGCGAGCGTTGCGGTATCGGGCAAGAGCCCGGACGCCATGCCTTGCGTGCGGCGCCAGCCGTCCTTGGCGTAGTCGGTGTGCACCGCGCCCGGCACCTGCGCCGCCTCGTAGGCCGCGCGCGCGCCGCCATCGACCGCCGAGCGGATGTCGACGATGCGCAGCTGCGGGTCATCGATCCGCGCCGCGAGCCATTGCGTAGAAACGAGTGGAGAAATGTCCGTCATGGCAAGGATCCTGTGCCCCCGCGGCCTATAGCACGGGTCCGCGGCACTAGCCCACGGCCGGAACAGCATGGAACCCAAACGGCTGGTCGGCGGTTTACAGGGCGCCCCACCAGAGGCCCCGGCCATGCGCCCTTTCCGCCTCGTTCCACTCAGCGTCCTCGCGGCTTCCACTATTATTATAATGTCAGCGGCCCTGCCGCCCGGCCCGGCATTCGCGCGCTCGCCCTTCCCGGGCGTGCTGGCGCCGATTTTCGGCACCGTCGGCCACCTGCTGCCACATCGGCACTCGCACCACCGGCGCGATCGCCATGTTGCGTCGCATCCGGCCGAGCGCCCCGCGACCGAGCGCCCGGGCGCCGCGCAGCCCGCGAACACCGCGAGCGCCGCGCCGAACACAGGCGGACAGGTTGCCGCGGGCGGCGCGCTGTTCTGGCCGCAGCTTGCCGACGACGTACTCGACTACGTGTTCTGGCCCTCCGGCAGCGACGACCGCTTCTGGGCGTACGGGTATAATGAGATCGTCGAGGGCGCGCTGCAGCCAGGAAACCGCAACAGCATGCGCGCGTCCGCTGCCCCGGCGCGCGGACGCCACGAGACCCAGACCACCGGGTCGGTCGGGGACACTCCCGCCTGCGCGAGCCGGCAAGGCGGCGAGACCGCCGACAGCCTGACCAAGCGCATCGAGTCGAGCGTACAGCCGACCGACGCGCAACGGACCGCGCTCGACAACCTGCATACCGCCGCACAGCACGCGTTCGACTATTTCGACAAGGCCTGCCCGAAGACGCGACCACAAACGCCGACCGCGCGGCTCGATGCCATGGAGGACCGCATCTGGGCGGCGCGCCAGGCGCTGCTGGTGATGCGCGCGCCGCTCGACAAGTTCTATGCGACGCTGACCGACGCACAGAAGGCGCGACTGAACGGCCCGTCGAACCCGTCCGGCCAGACCGCCGCGCGCGCCGCCGGCTGCAACGAGAGTAACATCGATCTCGCCCGCATGCTCACGGGGGGGCGCGGCCGGCCCGATCCGAAGCAGCGGCCGGGCCTCGAGGCGCTGCAGAAGACCTCGACGGGCCTCTCGCGGCTGCTCGCCGCGTCGTGCCTCACGAGTCTGCCCGCGACCCCCGTCGACCGGCTTGACACCGCCGACCGCCGGCTCAACTCGATGCTTTACGCCGTGGTCACGCTGCGCGCGCCACTCGACGCTTTCTCCGCGCCCCCCGCGCAGCAGCAGCCGCAGGTGAGCGGGTTGCGGCGATAAAACGAAGTGCGCAGGCGCGGGTAGCGCATTTCTCTCACGTTCAACGTCATGGCCGGGCCGGCCATTCACGTCTTTGTTGCTGAGCAGCCGTAAGGAAGACGTGGATGCCCGGGACAAGCCCGGGCATGACGAAGGTGATCGGGCAACGCCCGCTATCCGTAAATCAATCCTTAACGTCAAATCGTCCTCGCGGGATGCCGGTCGAAAGAAATTCCCAACGGATGGCGCGTAGATTGGCGGCGACGGATTGAGGGCCTGACGTCTCGCCTTGGAAAGACCTGATGTTGCCGGCGCCCGCGGCTGCGGCGCTGGCGGATCGAGTCTATCCAGGGCGGATGCGCATGCTCCGCGCCGAACGACGAGCTTGCGTGATCGGGCATGATGGCTTCCAGGTCCGAGGAGGACGGCAGCGCCAAAGGCGGCGGCGGGAAAAGCGCGGCAACGAGTGGCGCCGATCTCCTGGCGATGCTCGACGCCGTGCTCACCCTCACGGCCGATACCGCCGCGCTCGCGGCGCTGGCGCGGCGCGCGCGCGCGCTGTTCGGCAGCGACCACGCCGTGCTGCTGCAGGAGGATGGCGGTGCGCTGCGCGCCATCGCGAGCGATCCGCCGGCGACCGCCGGCGGGACTTCGGTCGCGTCCGCCGCGCTGGTCCTTGCCATGCGCAGCCGCGTTCTCGCGCTCGGTGGACCCGACTCGGACGACGACCGCGCACTGGTCCCGGCGAGTCTCGCGCCGCCAGGCGAGCCTGCCCTCCTGCTGCCGATCGCGCTCGCCGACGGCAGCCCCGCGGCATTGCTGCTCCGCCGTGCGGCCGGCGCGACCGCCTTCCCGGCCGAGACGGTCGCGAGCGCGCGGCTCTGCTCGGTCGTCGCGCTGTCGGGCCTCGCGATGCGCAGCGGGCAGAAGGCGGGCCACGAGATCGAGCGGCTGCAGACGCTCGTCGCCGAGCTGTCCGCGCGCGAGCAGACGCTGGCCGACGATCGCGATCTGTTCAAGGCCATCATCGACCTGCTGCCCGTGAGCCTCACGCTGCAGGACGAGGACGGCCGCTTCATCCTGGTCAATGCGGTGGCGGCGCACAATCTCGGCACCGAGCCGGAGGTGCTGCTCGGCGCCTCGCCGGCCGATTTCCTGTCGCCCGACGAGGCCGCGCAGCGGCGCGACTGGGAGGTCGGGCTGATGCGCTCGGGCGCATCCGTCGCGACCGAGGAGCGCCACGCCGACGGGAGTAGCGAGCGCATCTGGCTCACCTCGCACAAGCCCGTGCACGTGCTCGACCGCTATCTCCTGATGTCGAGCTCGCTCGACATCAGCGACCGCAAGCAGGCCGAGGTCGAGCTCGCGCGGCGCGCCTATTTCGACGATCTCACCGGCCTGCCCAACCGCATCGTGATCGAGCGCCGCGTCGAGGAGGCGGTGGCGCGCCACGACGGCACGACGCGCTTTGCGGTCGCGTTCATCGATCTCGACAATTTCAAGCACATCAACGACTACTACAGCCACGCCATCGGCGACGCGCTGCTGCGCAAGGTGGCGGAGCGCATCGGCAAGCATTTGCGTCCGACCGACATGCTGGCGCGCATCAGCGGCGACGAGTTCCTGCTGCTGGTCGAGCCGCTCGAGACCGACGAGCACATCCGCGCCCTCGTCGACCACCTGCTGGTCGAGCTCAAGAACCCGTTCCACATCGAGACCTTCGAGATCTTCACCTCGGCCTCGCTCGGCGTGAGCATCCATCCGGACCACGGCGAAAATTATGAGGCGCTGCGGCGCAATGCCGACAACGCCATGTACCGGGCGAAGAACAGCAGCAAGGGCGCGGCCGTCTATTTCGACAGGACCATGAGCGAGTCGCTCACGGCGCGCATGGAGCTCGAGCAGCGGCTGCGCCTCGCGATCCGCGATCGCAAGTTCTGCTGCGCGTTCCAGCCCAAAGTCGACGTGCGGAGCCAGCAGGTGGTGGGCTTCGAGACGCTGGTGCGCTGGCGCGACGAGGGCGGCGACATCCAGCCGCCAAGCACCTTCATCGGGCTCGCCATCGAGCTCGGCCTGATCGATCCGATCACCCATTTCGTGCTGGAGGAGGCGGTGGCCTCGATTGAGCGCCTCGACGCGGCGTTCGGCGCCGGCACCACCATCAGCATCAACGTGGCCGCCAAGCAGGCGGGCGATCTCGCCTTCATGCGCTCGCTGATGAAGGCGATCGACGAAAGCCGCTATGCGCGCCGCCTGATGATCGAGCTCACCGAGGACGCCTTCGTGGCGCAGGGCCGCTTCCAGAGCGAGGTGCTGCCGATGATCCGCGAGCTTGGCGTGCGGGTCTCGATCGACGACTTCGGCACCGGCTACTCGTCGCTGTCCGCCCTCGCCGACATCACGGCGGACGAGCTCAAGGTCGACCGCTCGTTCATCACCGGCATCCACCAGCGTCCGCGCAGCCAGAGCGTGCTGCGCGCGATCGAGTCGCTCGGCCATGCGCTCGGCATGTCGATCGTCGCGGAAGGCATCGAGACGTTCGAGGAGCTCGCCTACCTGCAGGGCGCCACCCGCATCCGCCAGGCGCAGGGGTTCTATTTCTCCAAGCCGTTCTTCCTCGACGATCTGGCGGCGCTGCGCGACGTGCAGTTCGAGGGGCGCTCCAGCGAAGCCGCCCGCCCGCGGGCGGAGGGACGCGTCACGGGAGCAGCGCGGATGATGGGGCCTGGCGAGCGGGGGTAATCCCCTTCCGAAAATGATTCAGACCCGATCCGTCACCCTGAGGCGCGCGGCAAAGCCGCGCCTCGAAGGGCGATGGCCGATGCGGTGCTACGGGCACATTCGCTGAACGGCAGTGGCCGATCATCCTTCAAGGGCCTCGCTGCGCTCGGCAGCCTCAGGATGACGGACTTGGCTGAGTGGCCTTGGTCTTGCCTCACCGCTGCGCGGCGGTGCCCTGGATCGCGCGCAGCGCCGCGAGCGGGTCGGGCCGATCGGCGGGCGGCTTCTTCAGCAGGCTGAAGCGGGCGGGGTCGACGCCCGCCGGCACGGCGGCGGGCGGCTCGGGGGTAATTGGCGGAATCGACGGGATCGGCACGGCACCGGCCGGCGGACGCGGCGCGCCGGCGCGGTCGGCGTTCGCACGCTCGGCGCGTTCTTCCGCGTGGGCGCGGTTCATGGTGGCGTTGCGCCAGCGGTCGACCACCGAGGCGATGAAGTTGAGGTCGGTGCCGCTCGCCTGCAGGTTCGGGTCGCTCGCGAAGGTGTCGCTCTTCGGCAGGAGGTTCGCGGGCAGCTCGGGAAAGGTCAGGCGGGTCGGCAGCGGCACGCCGACGCCGAAGGCGAGCGCCTCGCGCGTGCCGAGCGCCGGCACGAAGGCGAACAGGTTGACGGCCGAATCCGACACCGCCGAGCGCAGCAGCACCTGGTCGCGCTCGTTCGACATGCGCATCGCGAACAGCGTGCTGCACTGGGAGATGATGGTGGGGTCGAGCTCGGCCGGGCGCTGCGTCACGAGGCCGAGATAGACGCCGTACTTGCGGCCTTCCTTGGCGAGGCGCGAGATCGCGCGCCGGGTCGGGCCGAAGCCGGTGGTGCGGTCGGCCGCCGCGTAGCGGTGCGCCTCCTCGCAGACGAACAGCATCGGGCAGGCGCCGTCGCTCCACAGGCCGAAGTCGAAGGCCATGCGGAAGAGCACCGACACCACCGCATCGGTCACCTCGGACGGGAAGCCGGCGAGCTGCATGATCGTCATCGGCTTGCCGTCGATCGGCACGCGGAAGAGCTGGCTGATCGCCTCCGACATGGTGTCGCCGCCGACATTGGCGTTCTCGAACATGAAGGCGTAGCGCGGATCGTTGCTCACCGTCTCGATGCGCGTCCTCAGCTTGTGGTAGACGAGGCGCAGCGAGCGGTTCTCGAGCTTACCCATGCGGTCGTCGATCGCGCCGAGGAGATCGGCGAGGCGGTACGGCACCGGCGTGTCGACCGTGTAGCCGATCGTCTTCGGATCGAAGCGCTTGACGTTGTGACGGTCGGGCGTCTTGTACTGGGTGTAGGCCGCCTTGGCGAACGGGATCACCTCGGCGAGGATCTCGACCTCTTCCTCGACGCCGGGGCGGCCCGCGAAGAAGACGTCGACGATCTCCTCGAAATTGAACAGCCAGAACGGCAGCTTCATGTTGCCGGGGTTGACCACGAAGGCGCGCTCGCCAAAGCAGCGGCCGTACTCGTTGTGCACGTCGAGCAGCAGGATGCGCAGGTTCGGCCGTGCCTGCAGCACCTGCTGCAGGATCAGCGCGACGGCACTCGACTTGCCGACGCCGGTGGTGCCGAGCACCGCGAAGTGGTTGCTCAGCATCTCGTCGATGTCGACGCCAACCGCGATGGTGGAATCCTGCAGCAGCTGGCCGACCCGGATGACGTTCGAGCCGGCCGCTTCGAACACGAGACGCAGCTCCGCGCTGGTGAGCGCGGTGACGCGGTCGCCGATGGTCGGATAGTCGGTGACGCCGCGGCGGAAGCGAACCGCCCCGGTGCGCTCGCTGATCTCGCCCGTGAGGTCGACGCGCGCGGTGCCGCAATAGCCCGGCTCGCGTGACGCGACCTCGACCGACAGCTCGGTGATGACGCCGATCAGCAGCGCGCGCTCGGTGTGGATCTTGACGAATTTGCCGACGGTCGCGCCGCTGCGATTGAGGCCGCTGTCGCCGAGAAGCCCGATGCTCGCGCGCGAGCCGCTGACCGCGTGCACGCGGCCGAGCGGCGACGCATCGGCGTCGTCCGCGGCGGCGTCTCGGCGAAAGGGTACGGGACCTGTCATTGCTATTGCGTGGAGACGTCCCCGTGGAGTCGCAAATGTAGCGCGCAAGCGCTCTAGAAAGGGTAAAGCGCTCCGGCCGCATTTCGCGGCAATCGACCCGGGGCTGTGCGGTTAAGAAGGCATTAACGGCACCCGGGAGCGTCGCTCGGCAGAAAAAAAGCCGCAAAGATCAATTGAGTATGGCGGGCGGCGCATGGACTTTCGCCGTAGCCGCGCCCGTTGCCCTTGGGATAGGTTGCGGGCATGCGGAAAATTGGGCGCCAGGGAATTCGGGGCGCCGGGGGGTCGGGAGGGGATGGGCAAGACCTCGATATTGGCGGTCGCGATGATCGCGGCCCTCGCGCTGTCCGTGCCGGCCTCCGCCGAGGACCTGGCCGCGGCCGCGCAGGCCGCGATCTCGCAATATCGCGCCGAGCACGGCCTGCCGCCCGTCACGGTCGATCCCAAGCTGATGGCGCTCGCGGCCGAGCAGGCGCGCGCGATGGCGCAAGCGGGCGTGCTCGATCACGACCTCGGCCGCCCGTTCCAGGCGCGGGTCGCGAGCTATCATCCCGACATCGCGGTCGAGAACATCGCGGCCGGCACGCGCACGTTCGCGTCCACGCTCGACATGTGGAAGCATTCGCCCGGCCACGACGCCAACCTGCGCCGCGCCGGCGTCACCCGCTTCGGCATCGCGTCGGCGCCGGCGCCGCAGTCGCACTACAAGGTGTTCTGGTCGCTGGTCATGGCGGGCACCAAGCCGCATCATGGCCTGCGCACCGCCGGCGGCCCCGGCGTGCTGCATGCGCCGCCCAACCAGGGGCCGGTGATGCGCGTGCGCGCGGTGCGCGCCGAGCCCAGCGAGCACGCGGCGGCCGCAGAGTCGCCGGGCGTGCTCGCCACCGTGAAGAGCTGGCTCAAGCCGCTGCTGCCGGGCGCATCGGCGAAGTAGCGGCCGTCGTTTCTAAGCTCCGGCCGGTCGCAACCGCGGACGATCCAGACTCTGAAGAGAGATCGCAGCGTCCTGCGCCAATGCGGTTTCGGTTTTATCGCCGACGAACCCAAAGCGATCACCCGGGGGCCGCCCGGATGACCGCCTTGGCGCCGACCAAATGGGGCATTGGCCGGCACTTGCGCATCGGATCAATGGACAGGTAGGCCCGCGGGCACGTGCGCGCCCGACGCGAGCCACCGGTCGTAGGTCTCGAACGTCACGCCGAGCTTCTCGTAGAAGACGCGAAGATAACCGTCGCGCCCGCGCACCACCGCGCCGGGCATCACGTTCTGCACCTCCTGCGCCATCACGCCGACATACGCCTTGCTGCCACCGTTGTAGGCGAAGCGGTAGAAGCCGAGGCCGTTGTCGAGGTGTCCAAGCAGCACGATGTCGTGCTTGAGCGCGATGTCGGATCGCCGGCCGCCGCCGCGACCGCCACCGCCGCGGAAGCCGCCGCCACCGCCGCGGAAGCCGCCGCCGCCGATGCCCGCGCGTGCGCCGCCGAAGCCGGCGCGTGCGCCACCAAAGCCGCGCCCGCCGAGGCCCGCGCGGCTACCGCCATGACGTGCCCGGTTGGCC
>Ga0126371_10000101_pt1 | contig 62632 bp, 52 predicted proteins | sample PanSoiMetaPlot_4_FD_110145 | JGI IMG/M metagenome (GOLD analysis project Ga0126371, IMG submission 110145) | Tropical forest soil microbial communities from Panama - MetaG Plot_4 | ecosystem: Environmental > Terrestrial > Soil > Tropical forest > Bulk soil | place: Panama | collected 2016-02-17
GACGATCAGAAGCATAGGCATACCGACGAAGTGAGTGCCTAAATTCTGCGGACCAAAGACTGCGACTTCACTTGGGCTGGTTCGGGTGCTGTTCCATGTAGTCGGCGAACTGGGCCAGCTTTTCTGATGCCATGCGCAGTGCACGAGTTGAATGCGAACGGGCCGCCGGAACGACTTCGTCGTTCAGATACTTGATGATCTCCGGGATTTCTTTTTCCAGACGCTCGACGGCATCGTTGACGGTTTGACTGATGCGCGTCGAAGCGTCTTCCACCTTGCGGTTGAAGTCGTTCATCGTACTCCTCGTGCTGATAGTGCGTGAAATCGTTCACGCGATAGAGCGGATGCCAGGCTCGCCTATTATTTCGTGCCGCGAGGGCCGGGTCAATGGCGGAGAAGGCTGATTGCGCTGGTTCCAGACTGCTCTGAACATCCTGGGGCTGGAAGCGTTGCCAGGGAAGACGATTCTGGTTGCGATAGAATGCAAGACTTCGCCCGATGAGCGCACACCAATCCCAGAATCACGAGGCCATCCGTACGCTAGCTTTTCGCCGACACCTGCTTGCCTGGTATGACGCGAACGCGCGCGATCTGCCGTGGAGGAAAGACCGCGATCCGTATCGGGTGTGGGTTTCAGAGATCATGCTGCAGCAGACTCGCGTGGCCGCCGTGATTGAGCACTATCACGAATTTCTGCGACGGTTTCCGACGGTAAAGAAGTTAGCTGCGGCGCGGGAAGCCTCGGTGCTGGCGGCCTGGAGCGGCTTGGGATACTACCGGCGAGCCCGCATGCTGCATGCCGCCGCGAAAGTTGTGGCGGGTGAGCGCGGAGGGAGGTTTCCTGAAACCGCGCAAGGGTGGCGCGAGTTGCCGGGGATTGGACGTTATACGGCGGCTGCGATTGCCAGCATTGCATTTGACCAACCGGTTGCGGCGGTCGACGGGAATGTCGAGCGCGTGCTGCAGCGGATCTCTGCAGAACAGATTGCTGGCGAGCAACTCTGGGAATCTGCCGAGCACTTTCTGGATCGCGAGCGGTCCGGAGACTTCAATCAGGCCATGATGGAATTGGGGGCGACGGTGTGTACGCCGCGAGCGCCGGCGTGTCTGACATGTCCGGTGGTCCAGCTGTGCCAGGCGCGGGGAGAACTGCTGGGAGGGCCGAAGGCTGTTCCGCAGAAGAAGCGCGACATTCATTACGCTTTCGCGTGCCGTGGAGACGATATATTCCTGGTACAGCGCGGACGAGATGCATCTTTGATGGCCGCAATGTGGGAGCTACCGGAGATCTCGCCGCCTAAACGTCGAACAGATCCTGCCTTTGTTCTTCGGCACTCAATCACGGTGACGGACTACTCGGTGCGGGTCTGGCGAGTCCCGGCTCCCGAGGAGTCGCGAGGGCGATGGGTTGCAAGAGAGAAGTTGGGCCGGGTTGCCTTGACGGGCTTGGCGCGGAAGATTTTGCGGATGGCCGAGTTGGTTTGAAGACCTCCAGTTTGTGCTTGCGGTTTTAAAAATCGTCCGGGGATTTTGTGTCATCTAAAATCCTACAGTCGCGAGGAGACCTGATCGTGCTGGCCTCCCCTCCGCATAGGGACTTACACTTGAATTTAAAGGATCGACCATGACAGCGCTGGCAACCGGGGCGAAGGCTCCGGAATTTGAATTGAAGACAACCGATGGCGAGCAGTTTTGTCTTGCTGAGGAACTCGAGAACGGGCCCGTAGTTCTGGCGTTTTTCAAAATCTCGTGTCCGACCTGCCAGTACGCCTTTCCCTTCTTGCAGCGTCTCAATGCCGCGTACAAAGACAAAGGCGTGAAATTGCTTGGTGTTTCGCAGAATGATGCGAAGGATACGGCTGCCTTCACCAAGGAATTCGGCGTCACGTTCCCCATTCTGCTCGATGACACACGGAAATACCCAGTGTCGAACGCGTACGGATTAACCAACGTTCCAACCATTTTTTGGATTGCACAGGATGGAGAGATTGAGGTCTCGAGCGTGGGGTGGGTGAAGGCCGACTTCGAGGAGATTAACCACAAGATGGCGGAGGCTGGGAAGAGCGCTGCAGACGTCATATTCAAGCCCGGAGAGGATGTGCGAGATTTTCGGGCTGGTTGAGGGTCCAAGAATTAGCCGCCGGTCTGGCGGCTCCCGATAGTCCGGATTTCACCCCCGGGGTCACTGGGGAACCACAGTCTTCTGGATTTGCCCTAGAGCAACCTCATTCCAATGGTGGGTGCACTCCCGTGCGGGGTAGCGTCTAAATTCCCCTATAACCACGGGCTATTTCGTCCTTTACAATCTAGTCAGAACTCTCAAAATACAACCTTCCGGCGGACGCCGCTTCGTTGGGGGAAGAGCTTAATCATGCAGCGAATGGCTAGATTTGCTTTGGTGTGTCTAATCGTGTGTGCGGGGTTGTTGGTCTGGGCCGATGGCGGAGCAGGCGGAGGTGGGTCGAAGGGTCAGTCGGTCAAGCTGCCGAGAGCGGCCTTTGCCGCTCTGGAGACGATAAATCCTGAACATATTCGCTGGCATGTGCGCTATCTCTCTCACGATCTGTTGGAAGGCCGCGGTACGGGCCAACGCGGCGGCGACCTGGCCGCTGAGTACATCGCGACGCAATTTGCGGAGTACGGATTGAAGCCCGCAGGTGATCACGGCACTTACATGCAACGCGTGCCGTTGGTGGGAATAACGACTCTGCCCGAAACTCGGTTCTCGCTGATTCCAAAGCAGGGCGAGGCGATAAATCTGAAGCCGCTTGATGAGTACGTCGCCTATGACCAAACCCAGCACGCGGAATCGGACATCGACGCGGATTTGGTGTTTGTCGGCTATGGCATCGAGGCTCCCGAGTACAACTGGGACGACTACAAAGGCGTGGATGTGCGCGGGAAAGTTTTGCTGATGCTGGTTAACGAGCCGCCCTCGGACGATCCGAAGTTCTTTAAAGGTAAAGCGCTGACCTACTACGGGCGGTGGACCTACAAGTACGAAGAAGGCTTGCGCAAAGGCGCGGTGGGAGTGCTGCTGATTCATCAATCGCAGATGGCGAGCTATCCGTGGGAAGTGGTGCGGAATTCAAATTCCGGTGAGAAGTCGTTTCTAAAGGCGGAAAGTCCGGCGCTGAAGGTGGCGTCGTGGATCCATCTGGATGTGGCGACCCGGCTGGCAGCGGCCTCGGGAATGAACCTTGAAAAAATGATGACGGCTGCGGGGTCGCGTGATTTCCGTCCGGTAAATCTGGGTGCGCGGCTCAAAGCGCACATGGTCAGCAAGGTGCGAAATTTCGAATCGAACAACGTGTTGGCGGTGCTGCCCGGCAACGATAAGCGGGTGTCCGATGAGGCGGTGATGTATACCGCGCACTACGATCATTTCGGTATTCGCCCCGACATGCCGGGGGACAACATTTTCAACGGAGCGGATGACAACGCCACGGGCTGCGGCATTCTGTTGGAAGTGGCGAGAGCCTTCGGAACGTCGGCAGCAAAGCCGCTGCGATCGATCTTATTTGCGGCTGTCACAGCGGAAGAGCAGGGATTGCTGGGGTCAGAGTATCTAGGGAAGCATCCTCCGTTCGCTGCCGGGAAGGTCTCGCTCGATCTGAACTACGACGATGTGAAGCCGCTCGGGGCGCCAGAAGAGGTGCAGGTGGCCGGCGCGGAGAGGACAACGTTTTATCCGGCGGTTGAGGCGATGGCGAAGGATTTCCGGTTGACGATTCGCCCAGATGCGCGGCCGGAGGCGGGCCATTTCTATCGCTCCGATCACTTCAGCCTGGCACGAGTGGGCATTCCTTCTTTCTCAATCAACGAGGGCACGAAATTCAAAGGGCATGCGGACTCATGGGGCCTCGACCAGGAGCGTGAGTACGTCGAGAAGCACTATCACCAGCCCAGTGACGAGTACCGTCCGGATATGGATTTCGTGGGCGACGCCGCCATGGCGCGATTTGGATTTGCACTGGGATGGGAGGCTTCGAGTCTGAGCAAGTTGATTGGCTGGCAGAGGGGTGACGAGTTCGAAGCAGCTCGGGTGAAGAGCCAGCAGTAGATGGAAGAACTTAGTCGGCGCACAAATTCGCGAAGTTGCCGTCGTCCCAGAAGTCCTCATGATTCCAGCGCATTGCCTGCACCCAGCCGGCGTGTCCGCTGCTGTTCGTGATCTGGACCCACCATTCCTTGATTCCGTTCTTGATCACAACGGAATTGCAGTCACCCTGACAGCCCCCGCCATCGCCCTCCCTGGCTGCCAGATAATATCGCTTGTGCCAGACGCCCTTGGCCCAGATGTCGGCTATATCCTCGGCGTAGCAGGCGTAGCGAAGGAGCACATCGTCGGTCTTTAGAGAAAGATCGGGAATGGGCTTAGTAACGAGGACGCGGTCCGGCTCGTAGACCAGATACACACTGCCGATGATCGTGACCTCTTGGCCGACCCACATCGTGGGGCCGATCTGAGAACGATCTTTACCCCAGGAATTGTACATCGGAGCTTCCTTCCTGATTTTCCAAGGGGCGACGGTGCGGTTCTCGCCGAGACAAACATCTTCGCTCAGCACGGGGAGTTCAGGCTCCTGAACTTCGATTGGATTGGAGGATGACGACTGATTTTTTTCCTCCGGTGGGTCGCCGAGTTGATCCATGTGGCCAAAATTATCGGTGGCGGGCGTCCAGCCCCTGAGGCCGTCCGCACACTTCACTTGAACCCACCATTCTTTGACGCCGTGGCGCAGGAGCGTGAGATTCTCGTCGCTGAGTATCAAGTGGCCATCTTCGCTCTCGCCCCAATCGAAGTTCATGTACCACTGACCGGCAGCCCACAGATCGGCGGTGCCTTCCCCCCACTCGCCGTATTGCAGCACAACGTCGCCGACTTTGAGGGATAGCGCCGCGATCGGCTGAGTGACCAGAAAACGATCAGGTTGGCGAATGATGTAGACGCCCACGATACCTTGTACCTTCTCGCCAGTCTTTAACGTGCCGACTTGCCGGCGCTGATCCTGCCAACCCGAATAGACGGTCGTGTCTTTTTCGACGGACCACTCGCGGAAGGTGCATCCTTCGAACGGACAAGCGTGGTCGACAACGACTGGCAGGTCCGGTTCGCCCATGTGAGCCTGCTCCTGATGCAGGAGCGCGACGCTTTGCTAAGCGAACCAGAGCGTCGCAAGGAGTGCGAGAAGGGCGGCTATTCTAAGCATCTGAATCGAGGATAATTACGCTTGGCTCGGAATCGAAGCTTACCGAAGTTATCTCCGGGACTTGATCCGCGGATCCATTGTTCGCGAAAAAAGCACGCATAGTTTTCCCCCGTAACCTAGGTAACTTTCGCCATCTTGTCCGGCCTGCTAGCCTCGTATTTAGTTTTGTAATCAGCAACTTCCGAACCGAATCCTGCCAAGGATGCCGAGAATTCCTATCTTTCGTCTCGGAGGGTCGTCGGAGAAACCGGCGCTGCCGAATCTCTCTGCCTCGACGCCATACGTTGCGCTCGAAGGCTTGATGGTTGGCGTCGACAATCTCCGTCACGATGTTGTGCTCAGCCCGCGTTTCGTTGAGCTGGCACGCGCACAGATTGCCCGGTTGATTGCGCGGCATGGAGAACTCGAAGGATTGCTCGGCGCGGAAGCCCCGCAATCGACGTCGCAGGCTCCATCGTGGCTGCGAGCACAAGCGGGAAAGCCGGCGAAACCGAAGTTGGACCCGGGCGGATGGAAGTCAGCCCTGACCGAGTTGCAAGTTGGATCGCTGAACCGGGCGAAAAAGGAATTCAAGCTCTCGGTTGATCTGCTGGCGCGGCTGGCGGTGACCAAGTTCCTGCGCGCGGAGATGAACAATCAGTTCGCGCAGGTGGTGGAACGTTGCCGCGTGCTGCTCAAGAATTACGACAACCCACGCGCGCAAAAGGCGCATGAATACCGCGAGAAGATGGCGGCCTTTCAGGTGCGGAAGAAAATTATCTTGCGCAAGGTGGGGCAGGAGATTTTCGAGACGCTGCGCGAGGTGGAGAAGAGCACGCTGGCGCGTACGCGGCGGTCGCTGTTTGGCGAGGAAACCAGCGGCGGAAGTTATTTCACCTATCCGCTATTCATGAACCGGCTGCTGTTTTCCGAAGATGGCCGTGACGATTACCTCTGCGCCGAGCACTACGTGATGCTGGGCAACTGGGATCGCGATCCCGACCGCTATGGACGCATGCGCGAGATCGGTTCCAGCTTCTTGCGATCGCTCTACGGGGAAGAAACTCGTGCGGAGACGATTGATTCCTGGATGAACGTTCCTGACAATGCCCGCGAGTTAGTAGGCACGGGCACCCCAGAAGACTCCGATGACGGCGAGGCTCAGGAGGAGCGGCTCGGTCGCTGGGTGCGCCAGCTCGAAGATGAGCGGGTCATGGAGAACGTGATTGCCTCGTACTACGTGGTGCCGCTGCTCAGCGAGTACGCGCCGCGCATCAATCCCCAGCAACTGAAGAACGCCCTCATCGACCGCACGGATTGTGACCGCGTCGAGCGCATGATTCAAGAAAGCGGCAAGGTTTCGCCGAACAGTCTCTATGCGGCGGTTTCGAAGGTGGCGAGTTGCAGGGGATCAGAGCGATCCAAGGTCGCCGCTCGATTTCTGGCCGACTTCTTTCACTACCACCGCGATTTGCGGCGGCTTGAGACGCTCAATGCGGCGCTCGACTCGGTGAATCTTGTAGGCAATGAGAGATTGCAGGAACTCTCGCGCGTCAATGGCACGCTCTATGAGTTTTTGCTTCCGGAAGAGCAAGGCGAGACCAGTTCGGACCGTGTCCTGCGCCACGTGGTTCTCAAAGCGGACGTACGCGATTCGACTCGCTTGACGCGGACGATGATGGAGAAGGGGTTGAATCCAGCCTCGTACTTCAGCCTGAACTTCTATGACCCCGTAAACAAGCTACTCGAGAAGTATGGCGCGCAGAAAGTCTTCCTCGAGGGCGATGCCATCATTCTCGCGATTCTCGAGCGCGAAGGAGAGCCCGGACTCGCGGTGAGCCGGATGTGCGTGCTGGCGCGCGAGATCATCGAGATTGTGCGCGGTTACAACGAACTGATGCAGCGTTCCGGGATGCCTCAACTGGAACTCGGATTGGGTATTACGCTGCAGGAATCGGCACCTCTGTACTTGATGGATGGTGAGCACCAGATCATGATTTCCGAGGCGCTCAATGAGAGCGACCGGCTTTCTTCGTGCAACAAGCGCGTCAGGAAAATCATGGAGCCTGTTGCGGGCCCGTTTCACGTATACGCATTCCAGTCGGCAGAACTGGACGAGAACGGAAATCCGGAGGATGTGATCCTCAACTACAATCTGGGCGGCATCCGCATGAACGAAGCCGCATACAAGAAAATGCAGCAGGAGATCACCCTCGAACCGCTGAAGGTAAAATTGCCGACGGCGCTGGCTTCTTCGGATAAAGGCGAGTACAAGATGTTCACTGCGATGGTGCCGGTCGATCGCGACATCTTCCGCAAAATTGTTGTACGCGAGAGCCGCATTCCCCGGATCGATTCGGTCGATTTTGCCATCAAGGGATGGACGAATCGTTCATACTACGAAGTCTGCACGGACCAGGGAATCTACTCGGCCCTGGAACGCCGCAAGGGCGCCAACGGCTAGAGCGGTTTAGGAAAATGGTGTGAACCTTCTTCTGCCGCCTAGAGCAGTGTCATGCAGAACGGAGCCGGAGTGGAACGAAGCGGAACTCCGGCGCAGTCGAAGCATCCCTACTCTACAAATACTCCGGCGGATAGGTAATTCAGTTGCCCTAGAAGTTAGTTCCGAACCTGGTTGGCTTGAAGGGGATCTGGAACGTCGCCTCGACGTCGACTGGCACGCCATTCTTTGTTGCGGGATCGAACTTCCACTGCGAGACGGCGTCGCTGGCGAAGTGATCTAACCGTTCATCAACTCCACGCAAAACTTTCACACTGCCGACGCTGCCGTCGGCGTGAATCACCGCGTAAAGAATCACCGTTCCCGTTACATTCTGACGCATCAGCTGCAATGGGTAGGCAGGATCTACCTTGCGTGTCGCCATCGGCTGCGAGAGGTCTGGTGCGGTCGCCTTCGCATCGTGCGGAGTTGATTCGTGGTTGAGCTCAGCGAAGCGGATCACCCAGCTGCCTCCGCCGGAATTCAGGTTGGGCATGTTGAGCGTGACGGAGTAGAACTTTCGCCCATTGAAGACCGCACGCTCGGGCTCGGAGAGCTTGGCGGAAGTCTCTGGTTGCATGGGACGAGCGGAGGTAACGCGCGGCGGCCGCACGCTCGCAATTAGGTTGGGGTTCACTGATTCAGTGGAAGCTTTGGGTGCCGGATCGCCTGCGGTCGGTGCCGGTTTGGCTGGGGGCATCCCGACGTACAGTCCAGAAGGAAGACTCGTCTTTGCGCTCGAAGACGTTCCGCTGCCATTGACGCCGCCGCTATGCGATCCCGCAGCAGAACCTGAGGTCCCAGTAGACGAACCGGGGGAGCCGGACGCGGCAGCATGCCCTTCTGGCGTGGCGGCGAACGAGCCGCGGCGATTTCCTTCCGGTGGATGGGGTGGCGAGCCGACCATGGGGTGGAGATTCAGCGCAATGAGACGACCGGGAGATCCTGCGGAGGCTCCGGCTGATCCTGATGCGGCCAGCGAGGGCGGCGGGGGAACAACCTGCGGAGCCGCGGAGCCGCCCAGTCCTCCGCCCGGAAGTGTTCTTTGGGCAGCAACCGGAAGCTGGGGAGCGGGTGCGATCACGGAACTGGGTGCGATATTGATATCTCCCAAGCGCCGCACTGACGCTGTGTCCACGGCTGGCGGCGGAGCGATCAACTCGGGCTGAAGCCCCGGCATTGCTGCATGCGCATTGGAGGCTTGGACATCCGGCGGCGGGGCCACGATACGGTTCTGCAACTCGGGCGAGTTTCGACGATGTGCCAACCGCGCCGTGTCCGGCGGCGGAGTGACTACAGAGCTGTCGAGCTTGGGCGCGAGACGGGTAATGTCGGCCGCCGGAGTCAGCGGCGAATCGGGGATTGCCAGCCGCGGCTTTGGAGCCGTATCTGCCCAAGCCACAACGTTCGGGAGAGCAAGGTTGCGCTTCAGCCTGATCTTGGGCGGGGCGACGATAGTCTGCGACGAATTATCGGCCTCGGGAGGCACAGAAATAATCGGCTGCTTTGAGAGCTCTGGGTCTGCCTTCTTCGCGGGCGAGGGCAACTCGGGCCGAGTATCCAGCGGGGGCAAATACTCCGCGGCTTGATAGTAGACAACTTGCGAGTGGTCAAAAGAAGGCTGCACCACCACCCGAGGCTGCATGGCGAAGAGATGGCCCAGCCCGACCAGGATTGCTCCGGCCAAACCGTGATAAACCGCGGATTGCAGGAATCTGCTCCAGGGCAAGGGGTGCTTTACGAAGACGTCGGCCCAGAATTCGCCGGGTTCGGAGTGAAGCTCCAGACGGGCAGGGCGCTTTGGAAAGACGAAATCCCGCAAGTTGCTGAAAAAGACGGCAGACCGTGAAGGCAGTTCGACCAGAAGCCTGGGGAGAGGCTCGGATTGCGCCATCTCGGTGATTGGCCCAACTGAAGACATTTCTTAATACTAGATGCGGGCAGGGGCTTTGGGATAGCCGAAAGGGCATCGGGCAGGCAACGATTTGCGCCCTGAGTCTGGTGCCGGAAACCATTTATAATCATGGGCTCGGCTTAATGCCGCAATCCTCACAGTAAGGACACACTTTGCTCGACTTTTTAGGAGATTTACAACGCACCCACATGTGCGGGAAGCTGCGGGCATCTGACGCCGGCAAGAAGGCAGTACTCATGGGGTGGGTGAATAAGCGCCGCGACCACGGAAGCCTGCTGTTTATCGATCTGCGCGACCGCACTGGCGTCGCACAGGTTGTGGTTAATGCCGACCGGAACGCCGCCGTCCACGAAAAGGCGGAAAGGCTTCGGAATGAGTATGTCATCGCTGCGATTGGCATGGTGAAGCTCCGCGATGGCAACACGGTGAATCCGAACATGCCGACGGGCGAGGTGGAACTTGTCGCCGATGATATTCGCATCCTCAATGAATCCAAGCTGCCGCCGTTTTTGCCATCGGATACCGCGCTGACCAACGAAGAGACGCGCCTGAAGTATCGCTATATCGATCTGCGGCGGGATGCCATGCAGTTCAACATCGAGACGCGCCATAACGTGGCCAAGGCGATCCGCGACTATTTGTCGTCGCAGGGATTCTTTGAAATCGAGACGCCGTTCATGACGCGGTCGACGCCCGAGGGCGCGCGCGACTACCTTGTGCCCAGCCGCGTGCAGCCTGGAACGTTTTATGCCTTGCCGCAGTCGCCGCAGATGTTCAAGCAGATCCTGATGATCTCCGGGTTCGACCGGTACTTCCAGATCGTGCGCTGCTTCCGTGATGAAGACTTGCGCGCCGACCGGCAGCCCGAGTTTACGCAGATCGATCTGGAGATGTCGTATCCGCAGCCGGAACGGGTGTGGGAGGTCGTTGAAGGGTTTCTGCAATCTGCGTTCAAGGCGGCGGGCGAAGACATTCAGACTTCGTTTCCACGCATGGATTACGACGAAGCCATCCGGCTGTACGGGATCGACAAGCCGGACTTGCGCATCCCTCCGTTTACCGATGTGCGCGATTGCTTCACGACTGGGAATCTGCAGGAGCTAGCGATCAATCCGAACTTGCCGGTGATCGCGATCCGCACACCCAGGGTCGGGGAACTGTCGCGCAAAGAGCGTGATGACATTAAGCCGATGTTCCACTCCAAGGGTGGGGCGCGGGTTTACGAAGACTTCAAGCGGATTGGGAACAAGTACTCCGACGCCGCTGCGGCGATTGCCAAGAAAGCTGCGATAGAAGAAGGCGACCTGATTGTGTTGGTCGCGGGATCGGCGCAGGTGGGGCCGCAAACTGCGCTGCCGGCGCATCGCAAGGTCACGCCTGCAGAGTTATCGATCTATGCTTCGGCGGGATTGCTGCGGCTGGCGCTGGCGCAGAAGTATGCCGACCGGCACGGAATCTTCAAGAAGACGGGCGATCCGGCGAAGGACTACCGCTTCCTCTGGGTCACAAACTTCCCCATGTTTGAGTGGGACGAGAGCGAGAAGCAATGGATGGCGGCGCACCATCCGTTTACGTCGACGCACGAAGAAGACATGGGCCTGCTCGAGCAGGGCGTGGATTCGGTGAACGATCCGCAATCGACGTTGAGTGCAGTGCGAGCGCTGGCCTATGACGTGGTGCTGAATGGAACTGAGCTTGGCTCGGGGTCGATTCGTATTCACCGTCAGGATATTCAGGCCAAGATTTTCAAGGCGCTGGGCATGACCGATGAGGAAGCAAAGAAGCGGTTCGGATTCTTTCTTGAAGCGCTGGAGTATGGGACGCCTCCGCATGGAGGGATTGCGCTGGGATTGGATCGAATCGTTATGATTTTGGCCGGTGCGGAGAGCCTGCGTGAAGTGATTCCGTTCCCGAAGACCGCGCGGGCGGTTGATTTGATGGTGGACGCGCCAACCCCGGTGGACGAGAGGCAGTTGAGGGAGTTAGGGATTTCGATCAAGAAATAGCCAGGCCAGCAGGGCGTGATTTCGTAGATCAAGCGAACATCATCAGGCGATCCAGCGAGAGACGCCGAAGGGCCCACAGGACAGAGTTCCGCAAAGAACCTCCTGAATGAAAGCAGGTTGATAGGATGAAGGAGGCAAGGGTTCTTGTAGCTTTCGTATTGGTCATCTCAAGCGTTGCTTTCTCACAGGCAAGCGGGCCGCACGCAACCGAGGCACGAGCCGACCCCGCAGCAGCAACACGACCGGCTGCTCAGCCGATCCATGTGCGGCTAAGGCGGGGGAGCGGGAACCGGCGGAGATTGTAAGCGACGCTGGGGGAGCCGACTTTGTACCCTACTGGAGAAAGCTTGAGAGACCGTGCACGACAGTTGGTATAGTTCGATGCCGCCATCCGTGCATCCCCCAACGAGAAATCCGGGAAGAGTTTCAATAGACTTCGCAATCCAGAGTGACGGCACGATCAAGAGCGAGCCGGTGGAGGTATCCTCGGGAGATGTGACGCTGGATCAAGCGGCCTTCGCGGCGATTAGTGCGTTGAGGTTTGACCCGCTCCCCAAGGATTACTCGTGGCCGCAACTCAAGTTACGTTTTCATTTCTATTACAATCTGACCCCGGACACCTTGCAGCTCTATATTTCCCCTTGCGACGTCCAAGTCCCTGTTGGTTCCACGTTGCAGTTTTCTGTTCCGATGGGCGCTATCGAGCGAGCCGCCGTTACGTGGAGTCTTTCCGGACCGGCGTGTTTGCAAGCAGCCTGCGGGACAATATCGGGGACTGGTTTGTACACAGCTCCTGCCAAAGTTCCCGACCAATCAATAATATTCATTGTGGCGACGCCACTCAGCCAGAGAAGTTTTCCGATCAGAGCTCAGCTCACTGTTGTATCAAGTCCGCGTTGTGGATCGTGTTCATCCGTACTAAGATCAACTCTTTTTTTATAGCCTGTTGATAGACCGCGATAGCCTTGCTGACTCACGCAGCTGATCCTACCAGCGACCCGGTCGCTACTTTCTGCACATTAGCTGTTTGCCAGCGATTTGGCTCATGCCGGCCACGCAGCCGAAGTTTCAAGTAGTTATGAGTCAGCGCCTCGGTGAACTCGCCATCTTCGTCAGAACCGACCAGGTTCAGTGTGATTGCCTCTACGCTCTTTCCTACGAAGCCGCGCATGAAGGCTAGTTTCTTCTCTGACGCCAATTCGCGAAGTATCCGGTTGCGTTCGCGCGCGACTTGCACTGGAGCTTGATTCAACATTCCGGCGGCGGGAGTTCCTGGGCGCGCGGAATAAGTGAAGACGTGCAGATAGGTGAACGACAGGTCTTCCACAAGGCGGCGTGTGGCTTCGAATTCGGAGTCGGTTTCGCCGGGGAATCCGACCATGACATCGGCGCCAATCGCCGCGGTGGGCATGGCGGCGCGAATCTTTTCGATCTTCTCGCGGTAGTGCCACGGACGATACTTGCGATGCATCCGGCGCAGAACCGCGTCGCTGCCGGATTGCATGGGCACGTGCGCGTGCTTGGCAATGCGCGAAGACGACGCCATCAGAAAGATGAGTTCGTCGGACCAGTCCATTGGTTCGACGGAGGAGATGCGGAGTTTCTCGAGGCTGGTTTCGGTCAGGATGGCACGGATGAGACCGGTGAGCGTGCTCTTTCTGGAGACAAACCTCTGACCGTAGACCTCGGAGCTTGGCCCCTCAACTTCCACGGTCGCGGTTCGGCCGAGGTCGGAGGCCGGAGGTCGGAGGTCGAGATCTCTGCCCCAGCGCCCGAGATTGATTCCGCTGATGACGACCTCGCGGTATCCGGCTTTCACGAGAGTGGTGATTTCGCGGACGATGCGTTTGGTTTCGAGTGACCGGCTTTGACCTCGGACATAGGGAATTACACAGAAGGAGCAGCGGTTGTCACAGCCGTCCTGAATTTTGAGATTCGGACGCGCGCGTTCGTTGGCGGCATCGAAGACTGGGGCGGCTAGGAGTTCGGTGTGGGCGAAGATGTCGGAGACGTAAACTGGGCTTCCGGCTTCCGGCTTTGGGCTTCCGGCCGAGAGAGTCACCAAAGGGATGAATGCCGGCATCGCAGGGCCTGAAGCCCTCTCTAGGCCAGCAGGTTCATTGGCAGCACTGGAAGTGCTGCGCCACCCGGAGGCTGAGAAAGATTCCGATCCGATGTGCCACGCTGAGTCGCAAAATGGGTCAGAGTCGGACACGGGCTTAGCAGCGCTATGGAGCGTGGAGTCTGAAGCGGTCCTACCGACCACACTCCCAACAATCTCTGCCAGGTGATGTTTGTGTGAGTTTCCTACGACCAGGTCTACGCCCGGCAGGGCGGCGATCTCTTTTGGGGCGCGCTGCGCATAGCATCCGGTGACGACGATCCGGGCTTCGGGATTCTGACGGCGGACGCGACGAATCGCTGCGCGGGCGTCCCGATCAGCGCCCGTCGTGACTGTGCACGTGTTCAACACGACCACAGAGGCGCTCTTCGGGCTCGAGGCACGAGACAACCCTCGCTCCTCGAACTGGCGTTCGAGGGCAGCGCCGTCGGCCTGCGTGGCGCGACAACCGAAGTTTTCTACGAAAAATCCGGGCACACCTTATGGTATCGCACGCCCCAATTTTCCTGCAGCTACCCTTCAAGCCGTGGCCTGTGTTCTCCGCGACTGAAAACACTCCCGGCAGAAGACCGGGCGTCCTTGTGTCGGTCGGAAAGGCACAGTCGTCTGCTTGCCGCAGCCCGAGCACGTAGCCTGCGTTTCCACTTTGGCATAGCGGTAGTTCTGTCCAGCTACCGGGGGTGCACCGAGGACGGAGATCCTCTTGCCCTTGCATGCCTTGCAGCGCTTTGGCTCGTTCTTGAACTGCTTGTCGTGGAAGAACAACTGCTCCCCAGCCGTGAAGATGAAGTCGGTCCCACAGTCAATACACTTCAGCACCTTGTCCTGAAATTCCATTGAGGATGGCTCCTTCAGCCCGTTTTCCGTCGCGCCCACTCGCGGGGAAAGGAACGGCGGTGGAACAACCGAAAGACAGGTCGTTTACTACTCCCCCTCTTGTACTGCCCCTTGGACTCGGCCCTGCCACGCGCCGGGAACGGTGCGTGGGTTACAGATTATCGTTATACTCCGGGAGAACTTTTGAAATTTGAGGTCCCTGCTGCAACTCAACAAAGTGGGGGGCCCGTTGAGCAGAGCCGCTCCGGGACGGAGCCGCCCCTTCCTGCGTTAATCCTGTTCTTTACGTGTTTTCTTGCGTGCCCGTTTGCGAGCAAGGGCAGCCTTGACACGCTTCTTTTCGCCGGGCTTCAGGTAAAAGGAGTGACGCTTGACCTCCTTGATAATGTCTTCCTGTTGCACCTTGCGTTTGAAGCGGCGCAGGGCGTTCTCTAACGATTCGCCCTCTTGCAGCCTGACTTCGGCCAAACTTACACACCCCCAGACTCGTCCTGATAGGACCGAATAGTTATTACAGGGATTTGACCCCAAGTCAAGGGGTGGGGTGTCGAATTTCTTTACGTAATTTGGACTAAAACGATCTTTTTGTGGATTTATGGGATCACCATTTGTGGATTTATGGGATTACCATTGCGAATCGGAAGGAAACGGAAGAAAAGAACAGGAATACAACAGTTGGATCGCTGGCGCCCGAGCAATGCCAGGACGATCTAGCTGACTTTTCCCCGCAGTATCGTGACTGAAGCCTTTGGCAGTGTGATGGATTGCGTCCCGGCCGCGACTGTTTTGCTTGCGAGCGGCAGATTGGGATCTGGATGGCCATTCGGACCCTCGGACTTCCACATGTATTGCTCACTTCCGAAGGAAATCATGGAGATCGGACCGGACAAGGATCGGTGCGATGGGCTCCCATCTTCGAAGGCGATTTGGATCTCATGCGGATTGGATTGGTCTTTGTTGATCAACATCAGCGAGCTCAGTCCATCTGGACGCGTAACCGCATAAGCAGTGATCAGAATGTGTCCAGCTTCGTCTTTTAGATCACATGCTGCGGGATACAGTTTGTGTACACCAGCGCGGTGCTGCACCCACTCGAGGTTGATCAGGCGGCTGGCGTGGTATTGCGAAGTGTAAGTCTTGACGTTTAGATTCTCGTCGGCGACATAGTTGCCATAGGTGCCAAAACCGCGGCAACCGGGGCGAAGTGGCTCCGGCTGAATTGGCGAATGGTAGTAGGCGGCTCCTCCAGCCGTTAGAAATGCTCCGACACTATCGGCAAGCCAAAGCGCGGCGAAGATGTCGGCCATTTGCTGCGCGTCGCCGTAAGTGACGTTGCTTTCGGTGTTCATCAGAGGCACATTGCGGGGAAGTCCGTCGTTGCGCCACACGTCGAGAATGTGGCTGACAAGCTGCGGCTCGCGGAAAAGATCGGCCCAGACGATTTCGCACGGCGGGAACGGATAGTGCTCAAAGCTCATGAACGTAAGCTCCGATAGCCCATTCCGTGCCTTGAGGTAGTCGAGAAATCGTCCCAGCCAGGAAGTGCGGCCTTGCGCATCGGGCCAGACTTTGATGTCTTCATTCACTCCTTCAAAGACCGGGCCGCCGAGTTTGAGACGGGGGTCGACCTTGTGCATCGCGGTCGCAAACTGCAAATAAAGCTCGGCGTAGTCTTCCGGCAGCATGTACTGGCCGTCGGGTTCCTCGCCCATCTCAACGTAGGAGATTGGGTAGCCACGCTTCTTGAGGTACGCCATTTGCGCGGCGGCGTCATCCGGAGTGCCGTACAGCATTGAGATCGGAATCATGGCCGGCAGATTATTCGTGATGCCGCTCGTGAAAAACAGATCGAGTCCAGTCTGATCGCCGTGACTATCAAGGTCCGACTCGGAGTGCCAGGGATCGATCGAAGAACAGTAGGTTGCGGTCTGATTCTGGTCGGGACGGTGTTGTACGAGGTCGACGAGCATCCCATTCGGCGCGAGCGTGCCTACGTAAAGTTCGTGAATGGTGTAACCGGCCGAACTCCGTGGATCGTTTGAGTCATGAAGTGGCATTTCGGGGCAGGCCGATTCCGTCATCGAGATGCGCAGGAAGCGGACTGGAAGCGGTGTAGCAGAGAGTTCGATTGCCCCTTTTTTCGCGGTGTTGTTGTTGATAATTCCATTTGGAAATGCCGACCAAATGCCCGCGGTCGGTTTCTCCATCGGATGGTCGCCGGTCCAGTACTGGACTTCGTACGTCTTTGCGAATGGCATGCCCCATTCGATTTCCATGTGCGACACCGGCTCGACCGATCCAAGATCAAGGACGACCCACTGGGGATGAGCCGAGTCCGGCTCCCCCGTGAATTTGCTCGCGAGGTAAGGATTACTTTTCCAGAACGTCTCGGGATTACCGTCGGTGATGCGGGAATAGCCGCGCTCTGCGCCGCCGTTGCGCGTATGTCCGCGGTGCGGGAGCGGGTAACCGTAGGAATGACGTATCGGTTCTTTCAGTTCAGTGCTACCCGTGAAGTATCCGCGCTTATTCGCAGCATCGCTCCATCTGCCGTTTGGATTCCAGTGCCAGGCGCCAATCGAGAGCTCGGTATTCTGACGATAGGTGATCGGTCCCCATCCAGCGGACAGGCATTGCTTGACCATCTCGGGCGTATAGATTTTCTCGACGACGTCGTGCGACAGGATGTCCATTGAACTCCCAAGGGCCTGGTCGGGATCGAACATGATTGGGGCGGCGGAGGTGGAGACGCGGACGGTCGAGATTGAATCTCCTTTTGCTGTAGAGGCAGCCGTCGATCGCAGGGGAAGCGGAAGCGCGGTGATCGCCGCGGCGGCGCCGGCTGCTCCGAGGAACTTTCGGCGGGATATGGCTGAATCTTTCATGGGAACGGGGAAGTATAAAAGAAAGCTAACGCGGCCGCGTCGAGAGTTCCACTCGATGAAAATGCTGGTTGCCCTGGACCAAGTAGAGCAAGGCGAGCATTCCTCGCCTGGATAGCCGATGGCGGCTGTCCCCACCTGAGTCGGGACTGCTCAGCCTAGTAAGTGAATTTGATTGCGAGTTGAACTTGTCTTGGCGCGTAGGCTGCGTTCGGTTTCATGAAATTGGCGGGTAATTGATGGTAGCCGGGATAAGGTGCGGTGTTCGCTTTTACCGAACTTTGCACGAACGTAGCCGCCGTCGTAATCATTCCGTTCGACGTGATCGCCACCCGCTGATTGTCCCGGTTTGTGAGATTGAAAGCCTCGGCCATCGGGCTCAGCTTGTAGCGCTCTCCGAAGCAGATCGTTCGCGTCATCGCTGCGCGCGCGGCGTAACAAAGTTTGTGGCAATCGCAGAAACATCGTGCGTTACACCTTGGGTAAAGGCTTCAGGCAATGCACAGTTTTCCGCAAACACAAGGCAGCTTACCAAAGGATTCGGATACGACGGGAAGACCTGGCGATCCCAGTACTTCGTATTGTTGAGAAAGAGGTGTGAATCGGTGATGCCGTTATGAGTCTGGATGATGGAGTTGTAAATTTGCGGGATTCGTACATAAAAGATGTCGTATCCCCCGCCAATCACAAAGGGCCGCTTGTTCCGATTGAATAGGCAAATCCAGCCCGCGGCGCAAAATTGTACGGTTGATACGGAACTTTACCGGACGGCGGGAACAACGGATTCAACATGAGTCCGGTGGTAGTGAATGTCTGCCGATCCCAGCGAACGCCCAGATTCACCGCCAGCCGTTTACGGCAACAATGGACGCCCACGGGACGCGAGCGCCAGCAGGGTTCCATACCACGCCACGAATTGATCCTGTGGCGGAATCTTGCGCGTTGATGCTTAGGGAAATCGACAGAATGACGAGAAAAAAAATAAAGAAAAAAAACCGGGCGCGCATTGCGGGCACAGGTTCGCCTCAGAGAGCAAGATGCGCTCGGAGAGGCGACCCGAAACGCGTTAACCGGACGCGGACGGATCATCTGCGGAGGAGTCTCGGGCGGTGTTCTGGCTCAGTGCACCAGGGAATACTCCGCAGCTCAGGAGAAATCCAGAGTCTGTATAGCATCGCGCTGGCGGGAAAACTGTGATCCGGGTCAACTTCTTTTAGGGTGTTTCCCGGAGTGGGAATCGGGGATCTTGCCTCGTGATCCAACAACCTTTAACCACTAAGGACACGAAGGATAAGACAGAAATCCAAGAGGCCGGGTGTTGTGCCCGGCTTGGGGCGTGGAATCCGGCTGGAGCACGGTACATGGCAAATCTGGTATGTTGAAAAGTCTTTCTCCATTCAGGAGAACGTTAGAGGCAGAGTGATTCGATCGTACAAAGGCGTAAAGCCAACGATTCCAGCCACTTGCTACGTGGATGAGTCGGCCCAGATCATCGGCGATGTGGTGCTCGGCGAGCATGCCTCGGTCTGGATGAATGCCGTGCTCCGCGGAGACGTGCATGAGATCCGTATCGGAGCGTATTCCAACGTCCAGGACAACAGCGTGCTGCACGGCATGAAGCAGCAGTGGGGAGTCTATCTGGGCGACTACGTCACCGTCGGCCATTCTGTGACGCTGCACGGCTGCGTAATTGAAGATCGCTGCCTGATCGGCATGGGATCGATCATTCTGAATGGCGCCCGAATCGGGGCAGGATCGATTATTGCGGCAGGGACGCTGATTCCCGAAAAGACGATCGTGGAGCCGGGATCGCTGTGGATGGGGTCGCCGGGAAAGTTCAGGCGGAAGCTCGGGCCGGCGGAAGAAGAGACGATTATGCGCTACGCACGGAATTATCTTGGGTATAAGGACGAGTATTTAAAAGAGCGGGCATAGCCTGACTTTGAGAACTGTCATCCTGAGCGGAGTATGCGTTTCGCGCAAGGCGCGAAACGCAGACGGAGTCGAAGGATCCTGTAGGTTGCAATCGAGCTGACGTTAAAGGGATTCTTTCCGATAGGTCGGGAGAATTCCTGGCGGAGACTTGAGCACCGTGGAGATGGTAGGGATCCTTCGACTCCGCGAGCTCATTCGAGCTCGCTGCGCTCAGGATGACAACGGATAGACGAAGAGATGATTAAGGCAGTTCGAGGAACGCGAGATCTTCTACCGCCGGACACGGCGCTATGGAACTTTGTGGAAGCAGCGGTGCGCGACGTGTTTCGCGCATACAACTTCCAGGAAATTCGCACGCCGGTCTTCGAAGAAACGGCACTCTTTGCGCGCGGTGTCGGAGAAGAGACCGACATCGTCGCCAAGGAAATGTACACGTGGGAGGATCGTTCTCGGGCGGCAAGCGAAAAGGGACAGTCACTTACGCTACGCCCCGAAAACACCGCGGGCGTTGTACGCGCTTACATCGAACACAAGCTTTGGGATCGTGGACTCAACAAGCTTTACTACATCGGCCCACAGTTCCGGCGCGAGCGGCCGCAGAAAGGACGATACCGCCAGTTCTATCAAATCGGCGCGGAAGTGATCGGACCCTCTTCGGCGGGCAGCGAGTCTCCGGCGCGTGATGCTGAGCTGCTCGAAATGCTGGCGACCTTACTCGACCGTCTCGGCATTACTGGTTGGAATCTCGAGTTGAATTCGGTGGCATGTGCCAATGACCGCGCCAAATTCAACGAGGCGCTGCGCCAAGCGCTCGCGCCGGTGAAAGACAAAATGTGCGCTGACTGCCAGCGCAGGACGGTGACGAATCCACTGCGGGTGTTTGACTGCAAAGTTCCGGAAGATCAGCCAATAATCGAAAAGCTCCCGCGCATCAGCCAGTTTCTCGACGAAGGCTGCCGCACACACTTCGATGCCGTGAAGTTGATTCTGACGAAGGTTGGCGTTCCGTTCACGTTGAATGACCGCCTGGTGCGTGGCCTCGACTACTACACCCGGACTGCCTTCGAGTTCACGCACGGAGCTTTGGGTGCACAGAATGCGATTCTCGGCGGGGGACGGTACGACGGCCTCTCAGAAGCTCTCGGTGGACCGGCCGCCCCCGGTATCGGATTTGCCATCGGCGAAGACCGCCTTGTTCTTTCCCTGCAGGAAAACGCCTCGGCGGAAAGCGTCATGCGCAAGCCGGACGTGTACATTGCCCCCATGGCTGGAATGAATGGAGACGCGGCCCGACTGGCGCGTGAATTGCGCAGGCATGATTTTGTGGTCGAACTTGGTGACGACAGCTTCCGGTTGAAGAAGTCGTTCGAAGCGGCCACGAAAGTCGGCGCGAAATATATCCTGATCGTCGGCGAGAATGAGGTGAAGTCCGACGCCTTCGCCCTGAAGAATCTCGCAACAGGTGAGCAGGTTTCGGTGCTTCGCGGAGAACTGGCCGAGAAGATTCGCGCGAGCTGATTTCGAGGCATTCGGAGGTAGCTTGGGGATGATTTACGAACAAATTAATGAGCATCTGGCAAAGACGATCCAGGAACAGCATATGTTCTTCGTCGCCACAGCGCCGCTCGATTCCCGTGGGAACCTCAATCTGTCGCCGAAAGGTCTCGATTCGTTTCGCATTCTCGGGCCGCGAACTGTTGCCTATCTCGACTTGATCGGCAGCGGAGTCGAGACGATCGCGCACTTGAAAGAGAATGGCCGGATCGTGATCATGTTCTGTAAGTTTCAGGGAAGTCCGAACATTTTTCGCTTGCACGGTGTGGGCCGGGTTGTCGAACCCAATGCGCCAGAATTCCCAGAACTGGTGGGGAAATTTCCACCTTATGAAACGAGGCGGGCGATCATCGTGGTCAATGTCACGCGGATCTCCCATTCTTGCGGGTACGGCGTTCCGCTCATGCAGTATGAGGGAGAGCGGACGCAGCATTTCGCGTGGGCGGCGAAAAAGGGCGGCGAAGGATTGAAGCTGTACAAGCAGGAAAAGAACCGGAGCAGCATCGACGGGCTGCCGGGTTTAGCAGAGTAGTTTTGTCGAGTAGGGGGCGTACATGAAACATGGTTATGCAGTACTCATCCTCGCTGTTTGCAGCACGGTGGCTTTCGCCCGAACCGGACGCGCCAATGCCGATAAACCGCCAACTCCCTTCGAACAAGCGCTGATGAACAACGAAAAGCAGTTCATCGAGGCTGCGAAAAAGGGAGACGTCGCGTTCTTCAAGAGCACCCTGACCAGTGACTTCTCATTCGTCGCGTTCGATGGACAATTGTATGAGCGCCAGGACATGGTCGACCAGTTTGCCCAGGGTGGCGTGGATCTGATGCCTTACGAGATGAAGGTCGTGTCGCTCGGCGAGGGAACGGCGATCGTGACGTACAACGTCGTGTTGCGCGTTCCGGCGGCTGAAGATCAGGGCCCACCGCCGCGCTATCAGCATTTCAGCACGGTGTGGGTAAAGCAAGGCGACGCCTGGAAGATGAAGTTCCAACAGATGACGGCGGCGCACTGGGGCGATTGGTAGACCTATATCAACTCAGATTTCCAGGGAGCGGCTACGGCCGAGCGCAGTTCATCGAAGTGAGGCAACACCACAGACTTCTCTCTGCGAACTTTGCGGCCTTTCCCCGCTGCTGCTCTGCGGTGAAGCGCTTTCAACGCAGAGAGCACCGAGAACATCCGCCGAGGACGCTAAGAAAGCCATCATCAAGCCGCGGACTGAGCGCGGTTCATCGAAGTGAGGCGACCCGAGAAACAAGGAGGAGGGTGGTGTTTATGAAGATCATTCTGCTGGCAATCTTCTGCGGCATTAGCATGCTGCTTCTGCCTGCAACGCAACTTCAGGCACAGGATACGAACAGCCCGAGTAACCAAACGCAGTCCACTGAAAAAGGCTCGACATCTTCGACCGAGAAGGACGGCCGGGCATATTCCGGGATGTACAGTTTTCTCAAAGATGGCGAGTTCCTGCAGGTGACGGTAGAAGACGGCGGATCGGTGACCGGCTACATCTCCCGGTATGGAGACGGCGAGAGTGACAAGGGTGCCTTCCTCGATCAGTTTTTCAAGAACGGAAAGCTTGAGGGCAGCAAGCTAAGCTTCACTACGGAAATCGTTCATGGAGTCACCTTCGATTTTCGCGGGGCCTTCGAACGTGGTAGCGGCAAGAATCCCGGAGATGAGGCGTACTACGTTCTCAAAGGAACTCTCACCCAGAATGTGACCGATGCGGACAAGAAAGTCACGTCGCACTCGCGTGACGTCGCATTCAAGTTGTTTCCTCAGGAAGGCGCCCCGGCGCCGGCGATAAGAAAGTGACGCGAGAAGCTACTGACCGGCGCGTGCAGGAGAGAGATTGAGGCGGCCAGGAACCTTTTTCCGTGCGCCGTCAGAAGCATAGACCAGATCGGAACTGCCATCCGAGTTGGACGAAGCTTCCGCAAGAGTCTCCGCCAATGCCCGATACGAACGGCTGATTTCCGGGCCTTCCTGCAGTACCACAGGAGTCCCGTGATCAATGGACGGAGAAATCAGTTGGAAGGCATTGGGGACTTTCCACAAAACCTTGCAGCTCGTGGCCTGCTGCACGTCGTCGTCCGTAAACCCTGGAATCTTCTTATAGCGGTTTAGGATAATCCGAAGACGATCGCGGTCCGTGCCTTCCTCTAGGAACGTGTGAATCCGGCTCGCGCTCCATAGCGATACCACGTCGGTTTGAGCGACCACCAACACGGCATTGGACAAGTCCGAAAGAAGGCGAGTGCTGGGATCAAGCCGGCTGGAGGCATCCACCACCACAAAGCGGTAGTGATTGACCACCAGATCAAAAAGTCGCGCCAGCTCACCGGGCGTTGGTTCCGTGGGATACGGCTGCTGCGGTCCGGCGAGAAGGTGTAAGCCTTCTTTCGTCTCGGTCATCAGACCATCGAGTAGCGAAACGTCCATGCGGTGCAGATTCTGCAGCGCGTCGAGCACGCCAAACTGTGGCCGAAGGTTGAGATGAAGCGCGGCGTGGCCTATGGGTGCGAAGTCCAGCAGGGCTACGTCTCCGTGCGCCTGCTGCAGAGCCAGCGCCGTATTCACCGCGGCGGTTGTGCAACCGGCTCCGCCTTTGGCGCTGAGGAACGTGAACACCTTGGCGCGGCCTGCGCCTGCCGAGGCGCGAGCGCGGGAAGAACTAAAACGAGTCAGCGCTTCCAAAAGTACTTCCGACCCGGCCAAATTGTCCAGATACTCGCATGCTCCGGCTCGCATGCTGGCAACAATATTGGCAGGCTGGGTCATTTCGCCGTTGGCGAAGATCGCGACCTGTTGAGTCGTAGCCCGGATCAACTCGATCGCGCGGATGGCACGCTGGGCATCTCGTGGAGAAATATCGACGATGACGACTTCGGCGCGGGAATCCTGAAGTTGCCTGAGGATAGAGTCAGTCGGTCCGACAGGGAAACCGAGGTTGCTGAACACCGAGTGTCCGAGCCGCGTTGCCTCCAAACGGTTCTGGAGTGCAGATAGTTGTTCCCGGTCCTCGGTCAGGAGGGCAACTGCGATCCCATGCATAGCACGCTGCTCGCCGATTTCTCTCGGTGTTTGCATGTTAGAAAGAGGACCCATGCTCCGCCAAGTGACCTAGGTAATCGTCCGAATCCGCACTATCGAGCCATGTTCGCGACGCACAAGGCGGCACCATTGCTCGGTTGATGAGTCGGGGAGATTACACAACAGGAAGCCCTAATGCTCAATTGCACTCCATTGTATGACAGCCGCTGCCGGTTGAGAAGCCATCTCTTCCCCTTTTCGGAAAACGAGGAATGCCCACCCGTCCTCGGGCATTTTTGAAGGGTTGAAGCTCGTGGGTTTTCTAGGGCCGTGCCAAAGAATGTGCTAGTGCCTGATCTTCCTTATGTTGCGGGTGCAGCGCAGCGACGCGAGGTCCACCCATGTGGGAATCGGCGGGGAGATACTCATACTGTTCCAATCGAACGGCGACGCCGATCTTGGCCTCGGCGAGGCCAGAACATGCCCCAAACAAGGCTGTGGTCGGTCGAATCACTCGCAGAATCCGTCCCCGGCAGCGCACAGACATACTGTCTCCCAAGGTAATTTCGGAAGGCATCTTTAAGGTGAGCTCGATTTGTGCGCCTTCCACCAGCGGGGCTTCGGTAAAGAAAAACACGCCTCGGGAGCTGAGATCTTGGGTAAAGCCCGAACTTTCAATCCCGGAATTGGGATCGCGCAAGGATAATGGGAGCAAATACGGGAACCGCTGTCCGACACGGCGTTCCACTCGAACCGGTGAAGTCGTCATGGGCGTCCCTTGCGCTGCGCGTATCGGGGGATCAAAAGCGCATCGCACAATGTAGCGCAGTTCGACTGAGAAGAGAAGTTGCAAGTTAGTTACGAAGCCAAAAATCTCCAACCCAATCAACTGCTTACACTTGGAGGCGTTGAGCGGCCTTTATTAACCCGGAAAATGCGTGTGACTGTGGAAAACCTGCCTGGTACAACGGCGTACGGCACCCCAATCCGCCCGGGATGGCACGATATAGTGGTCTGCAGGATGGCCATGAGTCATCCAATGAATTGAACGTGGCGGAACTGAAAACTTCCATTCCAGATAATTCCTCGGCGAACAGCCATGTCGCTCCCAGTCGCAAACTGAATTGGCAAGCCGCCGGACGAGCGTTGCGCCATCGTAATTTCCAACTTTTCTTCAGCGGCCAGCTGATCTCACTGGTCGGTACCTGGATGCAGACCGTGGCGCAGTCCTGGCTCGTCTACCGGTTGACCGGATCAGGTCTCCTCCTAGGATCAGTGGGCTTCGCGAGCCAGATTCCGGTGTTCCTCTTTGCCCCGCTGGGGGGAATTATTGCGGATCGATCGAATCGCCAGCGGGTCGTGATCAGCACCCAGACGGCATCAATGATTTTAGCCTTTATCCTGGCGGCCCTTACGCTGACAAATCGAGTCACGGTGAAGGAAATTTTCGTGCTGGCCGCGTTGCTCGGGGTTGTGAATGCCTTCGATATTCCAGGCAGACAGGCGTTTCTGGTTGATATGGTCGGCAAAGAAGATCTGATGAACGCCATTGCCTTGAACTCTTCGATGTTCAACGGCGCGCGCGTGATCGGACCGGCTGTCGCTGGTGTGCTGGTGGCGAGACTCGGAGAAGGCTGGTGCTTCTTCGCTAACGGAGTGAGCTACATCGCGGTTATCGCGGGATTGTTCATGATGAACGTCCATGCGCCTGCGAAGGCTTCTGCGCAGAGTTCCCCACTCGAGCACATTATCGAAGGTTTTCAGTTCGTGAATCGTACTGGTCCAATTCGCGCGCTGCTGATGTTGTTAGGGCTGGTGAGCGTGACCGGAATGCCCTACGTCATCCTGATGCCAATTTTTGCCGACAAGATTCTGCACCAGGGCGGCCAGCATCTTGCTTCCATCATCGGAGCGCATGACCTCGGAGCTGTGCGGCTTGGCATCTTGATGGGTGCTGCGGGCGTTGGAGCGCTGCTAGGTGCGCTCACGCTCGCAGTCCGCACAGGCGTGAAGGGACTCGGTACCTGGGTTTCGGTGTGCTGCGCCGGGTTTGGCGTCAGCCTGATTCTGTTTGCCTTCTCGAAATCGTTTTGGTTGTCAGTGTTCCTGCTGTTACCCGTCGGTTATTTCATCATGCTGCAGATGGCGTCTTCGAACACGCTGATTCAGGTCATGGTCCCCGACGCGCTTCGCGGCAGAACGATGGCAGTCTATTCGATGATGTTCATGGGACTCGCGCCCATTGGGGCGTTGCTAGGCGGTGCCCTGTCGGATCGGATGGGTGCGCCATGGACAGTAGCGATCGGCGGATTTGCTTCCCTAATCGGTGCCTGGTGGTTCAATGCGCACCTTCCTAAAGTGCGCGCCGAAGCGCGGAAGCTGATCATCGCTCAGGCAATGGCTGGAGGCGAACCGGCCGAAGAGACGACCCCTCCCGTAGCGGAAGAATAGTGCTTCTTGCAAATAACGATTGTTATTTGCGAAGCGCACTTCGACCGAGAGCGATTAGAAAGATTGCGCTCTTGCCGCGCGCGTGGGGCGAAAAGAAGCTGACGACATCGTCGTCGTAGAAGGTTAGACCGCTGCACCCCAGCTTTAGAGCGTACGCACCGAGATACAACTTTCCGCCGAGAATCCCTGCTTCCAGCTGAACGGCCCGATAACCGCGGTTCCCATACCGTTCAAGAGTTTTCTTCAGATCGGCCAAGAAGAAGACATCGACCGCCGCATCCGCCGGAATCTGTTGCTCCAATCCTAAATAGCCGGCCTTATCGCGAAAGTCGCCTTGCTTCAAAAGTTCGAGTTGCTTCTCTTCCCAGCGATAGAAATACGCTCCAGTAGCCAGACCGACAACATTGTTCACGATCAGGTAAAGTTCGTTGAGATGACTGCCGACGGGATCGAGGAAGTCTGCGGGTATGCCGCGCGTGGCATGATCGAGCATCGTGGAGAGCTGTTGCACGGTGATGGCATCACGAGAGAATTGCCGCGTGGAACCGCGACGCGAGATGACCTGCTCGATCGTATCTTTCGATGTCCTAGCTTCATCGAGAGGCGTCAGCGCGGTGACAGTTTCCTTTGCTCCAGGAAGGGGCGAAGCAGGTGTTTTCCCGCGCCAACTGGTAACCTCAGAGGCAGAATCGAGCGAGGACGCCGCATGCATCTTCCGCATCGCGGAATAGTCCACTTCTTCCGCCGAGTACGCGACCGTCGGAAGCTCCAGCGGAGAAATTTCAGGTGCGGCCGGCGGAGTGGCCGATACGTGTCCCAGGCTCAACAGTGAAAAGGCGACTTCCCGTCTGATATCGAGGCCCAGCAGAGTGTTGACCTGCTGGTCAACAAAAGCGGTCGAGACCTGCGCCGGAAGTTTTGCCGCAGCTGACATTGCCAGCAGATTTGCCAAAATCGTTCCGTTGTCCCACCCAAAGTGACGATACGTGCGCGAATGATATTTCCAGGCATTGCGCCAATACGTCCCAGTGCAAATGAGAATGATCGGAGCGTGCGCCATTGATGGCTGCCCACCAGTCGCGTCTACCAGGACCTGACGAAAATCCCCGGCGCGAAGTTGTCGCAGTCCGAACTCGGCAGCACCGAAGTGATACAGGCCGGCAGAGAGTGCAGCAGCAGCATCCGGCCGCTGATCCGTGCTTCGCAGATCGGTACATGCCAAGTACAACTCGATCTCATAGAGAGCGCCGGTGCATGCAGCCGCGCGGAAAAACGTTTCGCCTTCTGGATGCTTTTTGCTGCGGGTAACTCCAGCGGAGAAGAACAGAAGCTCCGCCAGCGTTTCGAGGTCGGGAACCGCCTCAGCCTGCGCGGGACCGCTGACATTGGCGATCGCTGAGAGTGCCGGCTTTCCACTCTGGCGAAAATCTCTGGGAAGCCGCGTGACTTCGAGCGTCGGATAGATTTTGAAGAGCAGCGGCTTGTTATCCCAGTCGAGAACGTTTGGTTGCATCCGGATGCTCTGATAGGAATGCTTCGTCCCGCTGTGATACTGGCGGGCCGCGTCGATGTTCCGGTTCTCGCTCAATTGGGCTCCTGGATGGGTTTTCAGCGATAGGCAGCGGGCGGTAAGCCGGTGATACGGAGTCCGGAATGGCCTTTGTGACGAATGTTGAGGCCGATCAGCAGAGCTGTGATCTGCTCTATGATGCGGGCGTTCTCTAGCTTACCTCCATCGATGGCGCGCACCCCGGGAATTTTCGCCGCAAGTTCGCGAGTGAGTTGCGCCGCGTCGGGATCGTCGCTGCATACCACGACGTCGCAATCCAGAGGCGCATCTCCGTTCAGCAGATCGGCGGAGAGATTGTGGAATGCGGCCACGACGCTGACTCCTTTGGGTACTAGCTCGGCCGCCTGTTGCGCCGCGGACCCTTGCCACACGCCCAAAGGCCGCGATGGCCTTCCGCCCACCGAGGCTGCCAAGGGAACGGTTGCATCAATCAGGATGCTGCCTTCCGTGATCGCAGGCTTGAGCTGTTTCAGAAGCCCTGCCTGACCTTCGAAGGGAACGGTCAGCATGAGAATATCAGCCGCCGCGCAGGCAGCGGCGTTTTCCATGCCGGATACGTGTGCTTGATCGCCGGCCTTGCGTTGGATCGCTCCGGCGGCCACCTGAGCCCTGTTTTCATCGCGCGATCCGATGATGATCGTTTCTCCCGCCACAGCCCAGCGCAGCGCCAGCCCCATACCAGCGGGTCCCGTGCCTCCGATGATCGCTATTGGGCGCACTGCCGTGAGCGGTCTCGCGCTCATGCGAACTCGGCCTCGAACCCCTGTTCTGCCGTGTACTCGTCGAGCGGAACCTTGATGTTGATCCGTGAGTAGGTGGTATTGCGCTCCGCCGGAATCCGCCCGATTTCGAGGATCAGATTCTGGAAGCCTTCCGGGCTGGTGTACTGCCCGGCGGTAGCCCCTGCTTCACGGGAGATGTTTTCCTCCATCAGAGTGCCGCCGTAGTCATTGGCGCCGGCATGCAGACAAAGCTGCGAGAGTTGCCGGTTGAGTTTCACCCACGAGACCTGAACGTTATTAATCGATCCGGCAAGCAGAATCCGGGCCAGCGCGTGAACCTTGAGATGCTCTGCGAGAGTCGGGCCGGTGCGCGATAATCCCTGATGAAAAAGAATCGTGTTCTGGTGAACGAATCCCAGGGGAACGAATTCGGTGAAGCCTCCGGTCTCGGATTGAATTTCGCGCAGCAGTCGCATCTGCCGAACCCAATGCCCGGGAGTCTCCGCGTGGCCATACATCAGCGTCGACGTAGTGCGGACGCCGCAGCGGTGCGCGGTGCGGATGACGTCGATCCATTGTGCAGTCGAAAGCTTGTTGGCAGAAAGAATGTGGCGAATCTCGTCATCAAGAATCTCTGCCGCTGTCCCCGGCAGAGTGCCGAGGCCATTGTCGCGCAACATGGAGAGGTAGTCCCCGAGCGGCATGCCGGTCAGTTCGACGCCGTAGACGATCTCCATAGGCGAGAAGGCATGAATGTGCATCTGCGGCACGGCCTTCTTTACGGCGCGCAGAATATCGCGGTAGTGGAACTTGGGAAGATTGCGGGGAAGTCCACCTTGAATGCAGACTTCGGTAGCACCGAGCTGCCACGCTTCGATGCTCTTCTCGGCCATCTGATCGAGGGTTAAGAAATAGGTGTCGGGCTCGCGCGGCCCGCGACTGAACGCACAGAACTTGCATCCCACAAAACAGATATTGGTGAAGTTAATGTTCCGGTTCACCACATAGGTCACAATATTGCCGGCGAGTTCAGCGCGCAGAACGTTTGCCGCGACCAGAAGGCCCAGCAGGTCGTCGCCGTCAGCATTCGCAAGCCTGTAAGATTCGTCCAAAGATAATTCCACACCGTTTTGCGTCTCGAGCACGCGCTCAAGCGACGATCGAATCTCGGGAGTGATTCGGCGGGAGATCTCATCCCATTCGAGCGTGGGGAAAGACTCTAGTTCTGACCGGCTTAATTCGCGGAGCATGCGTTCCTCCGTAGAGACGTTGCTCGCAAGGTCTCTCTCGCTACGCCATTGGTTGCACACGATGGCAAGACGTTGCCATACAGTGTAGCGGAAGTCTCAGCGAAATAGGTCATTCGCAGCCGGTCGCAGCAGACTCGCAATCCCGCCTGCGCCGGATTCATACGAGAATCCTCGCACGATGCAGGCTGGCGCGCGATTGAGCTTGCCACAGACCAATCCGGCGGCACACGCAAGCTCATCGGCAACCGCCTCTACACTAGCCTTCAACTTGTAGCCGTGCGGATCGTGCCGGCCACGGTCGTCACGCAGCGGCTTCATGCCGGCGATTCCAATTGCAAACTCTGTCAATCCTTCGCGCCACGGACGCCCGAAACTGTCGGTGACGATCACGGGAACCGCAACGCCTGTTTTCTTTTTGAGGGTCCGACGCAGGTTTGCCGCCGAGCGATCCGGATCTTCTGGTAACAGCAGAGCAGTCTTGCCTCCGTCGACATTCGAGACATCGATGCCGCTGTTGGCGCAAAGGAACCCATGACGTGTTTCTGTGATGAGTACGCCGTTCTGGCGGCGAATCACGGAACGACTCTCGCGGACTGCTAACTCGATAACCCGGGCATCAAGGTGGTACTGCGCGGCCCATGCAATCGATTCTGGAGAAGATGTGATGGTCGCGAGATCGACCAGGCGTCCCTCGGACTTGGAAACGACCTTGTGCTTCACGACGAGGATGTCGCCGGGTTGAAATCGCTGACGGCGACGCCGAAGCGCCTCGATCAACTTTTCAGCGATCGATGTGCCGGGAGCAATCTCATCCGCAACCACGATTGCAATGAGTCGGACTTCCCCACGCGTGATCGCCTTTGGCATGGATCGAGTACCGGCCTTGGTTATACCCCATTTGCCTGCGAAGCGAGGAGGCGCTCCGGCAAGTTCCAGCTTCTGGCCAGGCGCTGGGCGCGGGTCTCCCCAGGAAGCATCAGAAGCTGCCGCAGGTCCGGAGGATTGTCGACATCCACCGCAATCCCGGGAAGGTTCAAGATAAGGCAGGGCTTGCCCGTGGCCTCGGCTGCGGCCTGATGCGGTTTATAGCTGTCCTTGCCAAAACGCAGGGGAAAAAGGTTTGCAGGCCGTCTCAGGGCAGCGTTTGTCCCTCGGCCATCGCCGGCAGGTACCAGAACGCTTCCTTCGGTTGGCGCGTGCTTGAAAATTTCTTCAAGCTCCCACACTTCGATCAGCGGGATGTCGCCCGGGATGACGAGCGTGCTCTCCTCTCCACGCTCGACGCATACTTGCGTGGCCATCTCGATTGCGCCGGTCTCCCCCGGATTGTCAGGATCGGGGATCACCTCAAACTGATATTCATTCGCCAGTTTTGTGGCGAACGGATCACCGGTGACGATGCCAACCTGCGGGCGATTCTTCCATGCGTGCAAAGTCGCGAGCACATCGTGCAGCATGGCCTGCGCCAGTTGCGTGCGTAAAGATTGATCGAGAATCGCAGCCAGCCGCTGCTTCGCTGAACTCGTGTTTTTGATGGGAACCAGGATCACGGCTGGGGATCCAGGCGTCGGAACGAGGTATCCGGGACGGGCTGTTCCCTGGGCACGCTGCTGGAAAGATGAGAAAGCACTTCTCTGGCGAGAGCTGCCTTGTCTTCCGCGCTGCGCATGATGGTCTGAGTGCACTGCACACGCAGTCCGTTTTGGCGAAGGGCTTCCGCAGCTTGAGTATCCCGCGCGTCGCAAATCAGAATGTCGAGAAAATCTTCGTAAGCTCGCGCAACGCCGGCGATAGAACAAGGCAGGCCCTGCGCCTGCATCAGGATGCCTGCTGGCCCAGCCACCGGAGCACTGCCAACGATGGGGCTGACGGCCGCAATCTTTCCTCGGGCGCGCAACAGCGCGTCCCGAATCCCCGGCACCGCCAGAATCGGCCCGATGCTGGTCACAGGATTACTCGGCGCAACGACAACGGCGTCGGCATTGACGATGGCATCGATTACGCCCGAAGCAGGCTCGGCATCTGAGGCTCCGGCGAACCGCACTGACTTCACGGGATCCTGATACCAGCGCTGCACGAAGTATTCTTCGAAACTCAGTTCGCCAATCGGCGTATCAACCCGCGTTTCCACGCGCGAGTTGCTCATCGGCAGGATTCGCGCTTTAACCCCGAGCTTCTGCGAAATGACGGCGGTGGCTTCCGAAAGGGTTTTGCCCTCCGCGAGCAGCCGTGATCGCAGCAGATGCATCGCTAGGTCACGATCGCCAGTGTGGAACCAAGTCGGCTCGCCGAGTTGCCCCATCGCCTGCAAGCAAAGGAAGGTATCCCCCTTCACGCCCCATCCGCGCTCGCGGCTCAGCATGCCGGAGAGCACGTAGGTGATGGAATCGATATCGGGCGAGACGTAGAGTCCCCACCACATCAAATCGTCGCCGGTATTCACCACGAGCGTGATGTCTTCGGCCGGCATGACCTGGCGCAAGCCATCGACAAACTTCGCGCCACCGGTGCCTCCGCTGAGAACGCAGATCATGCCGCCCTCCGCGCCAGCCCGTCGCCACTACTGGCTGCCCGCAATTTTTCGGAGAGAAGGCCGTGTTTTACCGTTATACGCGAGACATACTCCGGATATATCGGCAGCCGTTGCCGCAACGTCGATCCTTTACTTTCAGTCCGCAAGCGCAGCTGCTCGAGGTGAGGCCAGGGCATTTCCGGATTGATAAAGTCGGGGGTCAGCGGCGAAATTCCTCCCCAGTCGTTGATGCCCGCATCCACCAATTCTTCATAGTACGGCGCGGAAAGATTTGGAGGCGCTTGAATATTCACGTTGGGGAGTAACAACCGAGCTACTGCCACGGTGCGGAGCATATCGCCCTGCGACGGCTCCGGCCAATGCGCCATCGGGATTGTCGGCTTCACGCGGAAATTCTGCACAATCACTTCCTGGATGTGACTGTACCGCTCGTGCAGGTCGCGGATCGCCAGCAACGTGTCGACGCGGTCTTGGAGCGACTCGCCGATTCCGATGAGGAGCCCAGTCGTGAAGGGCACATTTTGCTTGCCAGCTTCCTCGATAGTCTTCAGCCGTCTGGCTGGAACTTTGTCGGGCGCATTATCGTGAGCGGCGCCGGGGGCGAGCAGGCTGGCATTGGTCGTTTCCAGCATGAGTCCCATGCTGGGAGATACTGCGGCCAGCCGCGCTACCCACTCCGCACTCAGCAGGCCGGGATTCGGATGCGGCAACAGGCTCGTTTTCCGCAGCACCAGTTCACACATGGCTTCCAGATAGTGCAGCGTCGATTTGTATCCGAGAAACCGCAGAGTTTCCCGCATTTCCGGGAAAAGCAGTTCAGGCTTGTCCCCGAGGCTGAAGAGGGCCTCGGTGCAGCCCAGCTTCTCTCCCGCGCGCGCAACGGCCAGCACTTCCTCGGAAGTCATCGTATGGGCGCCCGGATCGCCCGGATCGCGGCGAAACGTGCAATATCCGCAGTAGTCGCGACAAAGGTTGGTGAGCGGGATGAATACCTTGCGCGAATAAGTGATAACCCCTGGCTTGAATCGTTCCTTTGCCTCACGGGCGGCGGCAAGGAGGTTCGGCAGTTCACCATCGGGACATCGAATCAGGCGCAGCGCCGCTTCACGCGAAATCGACTGCCCGGAGCGGACTTCGCCGAGCGTCGGCGATTGAGCCTGGCGATCCAAGGACCTGATGGAAGTAGCATCCACGTCGCCTCGAATGATACAACGCCCCGCCGTGGTAATGTAGGCGGTTGCCATGGTGCATCGGTAGAGACGTAGCTTGCTACGTCTTGCCGCGTTCGGAATCCTGGTGAGAGAGACGTTGCAAGCAACGTCTCTACGAGCATGACTTTGAATTCCTCCGATTTTCGCAAGGCAATGGGTTGCTTCGCCACCGGCGTGACCATCATCACGGTGGACCTCGAAGGCGAAGTGCACGGCATGACTGCCAATGCCTTCGCGTCGGTTTCGCTCGATCCCATGCTGGTGCTAGTCTGCGTGGACCACAGCACGCGCACGCATACTCATCTGCATACCAAGAAGCGCTTCGGCATCAATGTGCTCGGCGAGGATCAGCGGGCGATTTCGGAGTACTACGCACGGCCGGAGCGCACCCATGAACGTGCAGAATCCGAGGCCGGGGCCCGCTTTGACCGGACCAGCCACGGAACTCCCATGCTTCACGGCGCGTTAGCCTATCTCGAATGTCGGTTGCAGTCGGTCGAACTGGCCGGCGACCATGCGATCTTTATCGCAGAAGTGGAAGATGTCGTGGTGCGGGATGGGGACCCGTTGCTGTTTTTCCGCGGAAAGTATCGGAAGGTAGGGGACGGCATCGACAATTGAGCGACGCCACTTTTCGACCGCCAAAACATCTAATCACCAGAGAAGTAAATCATTGGTGTGGGGTTTGATCCTATGGAAAAGACTACAACTGAAAAAGTCGTCAAATCAGATTCGGAATGGCGCAAACAGCTCAGCCCGGAGCAGTACCATGTCACGCGCGAGGCCGGTACCGAGCGGGCTTTTACCGGCAAATATTGGAACAACCATGAAACAGGCATGTATCACTGCGTGTGCTGCAACGCGCCACTGTTCACCTCCAAGACCAAATTTGACTCCGGCACGGGCTGGCCGAGTTTCTTCGAGCCCGTTGAGAACGGTGGAGTGGTTGAACACCGCGACTCCAGCTACGGCATGGTGCGGACCGAAATTCGCTGTGCCAAGTGCGATGCGCATCTTGGACACGTGTTTGAGGATGGTCCGGCGCCGACCGGACTGCGCTATTGCATGAATTCGGCGTCGTTAGATTTCAAGCCGAGCGACAAGGAGTAGCTATCCGGCAGCCGGTGTTCGGCGGCTTCGAGAGCGCCTTTCGTAAAGGTGCAAGGCAGACCTGAGTGAAGGTGACAGGCCGACAACAGTTACGAAGAACATCCCGAAACCAGTAACGATGTCGGGCCGTGGGTGTGCGAGGTTCCCGTCCGAGAAGCGAATTGGTTTACCCGGAAGCACGCGAATCCCATGATGAAGATAGGCGTCGGTTCCGTACACCCAGCAGACCAGCAAAGCATTGTGAACGGCCAGCTCACCAAAAATAAGAACAGAAGAAGGAAAAGCAGCCACCTGAGCTGAAACGTCCGATTCTCGAAGACGTTCGTGGCGAGATCGATTCGACCTTCATGACCGTTGTCTTTCTCCACTCTTCACTCCAAAACGTTAGGGCACGCCCAGGCGTGCCCCTTGTATCCACTCGACAGAATTTAATTACGCGTTGCCAGCGGTGGCAGCCATTGCCTTCGGCGGCTCCTGCTTGGCCTGGTTCTGCTGCTTGTTCTCCTGGTGATGCTGCTTGCCTTCGCTGCGGACCTGAATTCCGCCCTTGAGCGCTGCGCCATCTTCCACGCTGATGCGCACGGTCGAAATGTCTCCGGAGACCGCTCCTTCGGCACGGACATCGACGCGATCGCTGCACTCGATGTTGCCATTGACCTTGCCCATTACGACGACTTCTTTGGCCTGGATGCTGGCGTCGACCTTGCCGTTGCGGCCGATCGTAACGCGGCTCTCCGGCATGATGATCTTGCCTTCAATGCGTCCATCGATGTAGAGGGCTTCCGATCCAGTAACTTCTCCTTTAATGACCAAAGTGCGGCCGATGGTCGCCTGATCCACGGGAGCGGTAACGGTCTTGACGGGGTTAAACGTGTTGGAGTTCGAAGCCGGCGATCCGGACTTCAGGAATGAGTTATCCGACGACTGAAGCATGCGACCTTCCTTGGGTTCCCGCCCGGCGCCCTGCTCGCGCCTGACACCATTCCAGCGGTTGGTCTTGAAATTTGTGGCCTGCGGGTGCGTGGCCACTTGGCCACCCTGACTATCGCACACCGGTAAGAGCGGGTGAGAGATTACGGAAGGAGGTGTACAGGTGAGGAAGGTTCTACTGCTCCTCCCACGGGCCATCCGTTGTGGATCTTCTGAACAGCTGAATGCCATCGCATTCTGACTGTGTCACTTTCAGCTCGGGAATAGAGAACTCTTTGCTCGCGGGATCGAGTTCGACAGCTAGGTCGCGTTTTTCGACCCCTGTTTCGCCTTTCTTGGCTATCAGAGTCGGACGGCATACAGCCCTGGATCGTTGGTAGCAACTCATACTCGCCGATAGCGTCGGTCGAGGCATTCTCTATCAGTTTTGCCGAATAGACATCTCGAAGTTCGAACAGCGCATTCCGTAGTGGGTACTCAGGGCGCTCAGTTGTTCGGAGACGGTGAATTTTCCTCGTAAAATTCGGGTGGCGATGGAGTGATTGGGCCAATCCAGTTCCACCGTCTCAGGGGGAGCGTGTCCGGCTGGGACGACAATCAAGGCGTCGCCCGAAGGAAAGAGCACACCGTCAGGCGAATCCGGAACGTATATTCTTGGGGGAATCGCCTTGAAACGAGCAACACCATGGGAGTTCGTTTTCGCTGTTGCAACGCCCCCGTCCTTGCCAAAGCGAGTTAAGCGATATTCAAGTCCCAACAAGGGAAGCCGCATGGAACGATATCTTTAGGTAAAAGTCTTGGCCAACTTCGATTTTCGAAATCGGCCAGGACAAGATATCGCACTCAGGCCATTCCTTTTGGGGTTCGCTGATGGTCTCCGTTTGCGCAGCCGCGTAGCAACTAAGAACTGCGACCGACAATGCGATGCCACGGCATGCTCGAATCATCGCGCGAAGTAAGCTGCTTAAAGATCATTGGATGCTGGGCTCAAATTCGAGTTTGTCCGGACCAGCGAAACTCTAACCCGACTCCTGCAGAGTCTCTGACAGTTCTTCCCATTCCTTTAATAGACCGGCATGATTCGCTTTCCGCTGTTCGAGTTCCTCGGACTGCCGTTGGCTCTCCTCGGCGCTCACGAAGCTCTGCAGCGCTGTTTCCAGACGCGCGATCTCATCCTCGGTCCGGCTGATTCCGTGCTCCAACTCTGTGATTCGATCTTCCATCTGCTTGCGCTTGAGAGGATTCAGGCGCTTCTTCGGAGCCTCGGCCGTCGCCGGCCGATTGTCGTTGACATCGCCGTTTTTCGGCTGCGAGGCGGGTACAGCCTTCGCGATAACCGGTATCGCCTCGCCGACCAGTTCCATGCCCGGCACATCGTTCAATGTCGGCGCAACGTGCTGTCCGCCTTGCTTGCGCCACAGATAGTCTTCGTAATTCCCAGGGAAGATTTCCACCTTACCCTCACCGACCTCGAAAACGCGTGTCGCCAGCTTGTCGATGAAGTATCGATCGTGTGACACGAAGACGACCGTACCCGTGTACTCCATCAGCGCGCTGAGCAGCACATCTTTCGCGCGAAGATCGAGGTGATTGGTAGGCTCATCGAGCAGCAGGAAGTTGGCGGGATGCAGCAGCAGTCTCAACAGCGCATAGCGTCCGCGCTCCCCGCCCGACAGCACTCCGATCTTTTTGAATACGTCATCCTCGGAGAACAGAAAACATCCCAGTAAGCTGCGCAACTCGGTTTCGGTGGATCGCGGAGAGAGCGCTCCTAAATCATCGATGATTCGCGCGTCTGCATCGAGCTCCTTGTATTGGTCCTGCGCGAAGTAATCCGACTGAACGTTGTAGCCGAGTTTAAACTCGCCTTGCGTCAGCGGCTCGGTTCCGGCAAGCAGTTTGATCAGTGTGGATTTGCCCGCGCCATTAACCCCGACCAGCGCGATGCGATCCCCTTTCTCGATCATGAAGCTGACGTCTCGGAATACTCCCTTCGGCCCAGACCCGTTTCTGCCAGGATAAGTCTTCGCTACGTCCTGGAATTCCACCACGATCCGCCCACTGGCCTTGGGCTGTGGGAAGGAAAAATGGATCGTCTTCTCTTCCGGCGGAACCTCAATGCGCTCAATGCGCTCGAGCTCCTTGATGCGGCTCTGCACCTGCTTGGCCTTCGTCGCCTGATAGCGGAAGCGGTTGATGAAGACCTCCAGTTGCTCGATCCGCTCGCGCTGGTTCCGGTAGGCAGCCTGCAGTTGCTCATTGCGCTGCGTTTTCTGGGCGAGAAATTTGTCGTAGTTGCCGGTGTAAAACCAAAAGCGCTTGTTCCAGATCTCGGCAATCTTGTCGACAGTAACATCGAGGAAATATCGGTCGTGCGAGATGAGAACGAAGGAATTGGGATAACTCTCCAGATATTCTTCCAGCCAGTTGCGGGCCTCTAGATCAAGGTGATTCGTCGGCTCGTCGAGCAGCAGAAGATTTGGCTTCTGCAGCAGCAGCTTGGCCAGCGCCAGCCGCATCTGCCATCCGCCGGAGAATTCGTCAGTCTGACGTTGCCAGTCCTCTTTGCCGAACCCCAGGCCCATCAGAACCCGGCCCACTTCCGCCTCAATCGAATATCCGTCGCGCGTGCGAAACTCGTGCTCTACCCGCTCATACCGGTCGGCCACTGCGGCGTACTCAGCGCTAGTATGGTCGAGTTCCGCCATGCTGTGCGTCAGGGCTTCGAGTTCCTGCTCCATGGCGCGAAGATCGTCGAAGACCGACATACACTCGGCGAAAACCGTTCGCCCGGAGAGCGTCAGGCCGTCTTGCGGAAGATATCCGGCGCAAGTACCTTTGGCAACGATCAAGGACCCGTAGTCGAACGTATCCATGCCGGCCAGCACCTTCATGAGCGTGGACTTCCCCGTGCCGTTACCTCCAACCAGGCCGATGTGATCGCGGTTGGTGATCAGCCAGTCGACGTTTTCGAACAGAAGTTTGTGGCCGAAGCGTTTTCCGGCGCCAGAAAGCTGAATCATGGGCTGCTTTTATCGTCTCACAAAATTGAGAGCGGAATCTGCTTTGCCAGCGATGTCATCCTGAACGGCGGCGAAGCCGGCGTGAGGGACCGTACGTCGGTCGAAAGCTTCGACGCTGGGGGGCAGGAACGCAACAGCAGCACTAGCGATCTGGTTCACGGAAGCTCCACCGCAGAATGTCGCGCGGTCCCTCAGAGCGCTTCGCGCTCCTCAGGATGTCAGATCGAGAAATTAAGGCGACACCCACGCTGACGCACTCGGGCACGGAGAGGGTGATCTTCCCTGTTACCAACCTGACGAATGATAGTCTTTGCTTGCCGCTTCTCGAAACTGACCGATGAATGACGAAGCCAACCAGTCGCCCAACCGTAATCTCGGGAAACGAATCGCGAGCCTAGTTCGATCAATCGGGAATGGGCCTGAGAAGCAGGCCACGGCGGAAGAACTGCAGAGACTGAAGGCTGCAGCGGACCGCCTCGATCACATGCTGAGGGCTGCAGCGGACGCCGATCAGCAAGCCCTAAGAGACGCAGCGGACCGCCTCGATCGACTGTTGGTGGACATCCGTAAGGGAAAAGACGTCACCAATAACCTCAAGCGGGGCCGAGACCGACAGGAACCAACACGTTAGATTTCAGAGGCATCTTTCGTCGCTGCTGGCCAACTGATTCCAACCGTCGTAAGCGATCAAGGAACGCTGGGCGGCCCTTGAGAAACTTCTCACGCAGCTACTGGCGCTTCGGGCTTGATATTCTGATTCACGCGGAAGAAATTCGTGGGATCGTATTTCTCTTTGATCGCAGCCAGGCGTGCCAGATTCGGACCGAATGCCGTTTTAATAACGTCGTCGGCCTCCACATCCAGGGCCGACAGAAGGTGTGCGTTCTGCGAGAAAGGCCGCAACAGTTCCTCGCCAGTTCGAGCCCAGTCACGATGCAGATTCGTTTGTGCCGGATGGGTCCACTGGGCAATAAACAAAATATCCCAAGGCAGATGGCGGTGAGGAAACGCAGTGGCTTCATTCCCTACCCGTCCCGCGGCGCCGCCGTAATATTCGAGAACCACAAATGACAGGGGAGATGGGAGCCCGTTCGCGTGCTCGACAATCGCTGAGATCGCGTCGTCGGGCAAGTCCCGCTGCAGCGTAGACTTCCAATAATTCTGATTGCCATCCGGAAACGATGGTCCAAGCAGCGACTGCATCACGGGAAATGGTATGGCCTGAATGCCATCCATAATCGGGTTCCCGAACTTGCGCAAGGGTTGCAGCACACGTTCGCCTTCAGCGATATCGCCGCAATAGCAGGGAATGACTCCGACGAGCGGAGATCCGTCGGGACCATGGAGCAGGGCAACGTAAGCCGTGAGTTCATCCGGAGCCGACGAAATGAAATCACGAAAGTGGCGGATCACGTCAACAGCTGCTGCCCGAGGGTAAAGAAGAAGACCACCTAGTACAGTCGTCACCGGATGCGCCTGGAACTCAAAACTGGTGACCACGCCGAAATTTCCACCTCCGCCGCGGAGAGCCCAGAATAAATCCTCGTTTTCGGACGCGCTGGCGGTGAGCACCTTTCCATCTGCGGTTACCATTTGCGCTGAGAGCAGATTGTCGACCGTCATTCCGTACTTACGTATCAGCCAGCCGACCCCACCTCCAAGCGTCAGCCCGCCGATGCCTGTTTTCGAGACGATGCCGCATGGGATCGCGAGCTCGAAAACATGCGTTTCTCGATCGATATCTCCCAGAGTCGCGCCACCTTGCACTTGAGCTCTCCGGGTCGCTGGATTCACCCAAACGGACCTCATTCGTGAGAGATCAATGACCAGTCCATCGTCACAGAGCGCGCGACCGCCGACGTTGTGTCCGCCGCCCCGAATCGCGGTCAGCAGGTTGTTCGCGCGTCCGAAGGTGACAGCGGCAATCACGTCTGCGATGCCGGAGCAGCGCGCGATCAGCCTGGGATGTTTGCTTATGCTGGCATTCCAGATCTGGCGGGCTTCGTTATAACCGAGATCCGGCGGCTCGAAAACCTGCCCGTTAAATGCCGACCGGAAGGCATTGATGTCGATGTCGGACATGATGGGTCCGAATTCTACTCCAATGCAGGCCAAATACCGATCACCAACTAAATAAGAAATTTTATGTCAACGGATGTCATCCTGAACGGGGGCGCGCCGGCGTGAAGGACCGTACGTCGGCGGAAAGCTTCGATGCTGCGAGCAGGAACGCACCAGCACTGGTAGTCTGGTTCACTTCGGGTCCACCGCAGAATGTCGTAAGGTCCTTCGGAGCGCATTGCGCTCCTCAGCATGTCAGGTCGAAAAGCTATGGCCAAACCGCTTCGGCAAGCGGTTCGCGGGAGGCTACAGGTCGCCGTTCCCCGGGGTATGTTCCCCAGAGTTCACTGTGAAACTGGATCCGCTGCAGGGCGCGATCAATGACCGCTTCCAGTTCGTGGAAATACTTCACCTCGCGGCCCTTGGCGAGCCGCTGTTTCGCGTCTTTCGGACTGAACCATGTCGGCTTGCGATTACTTTCATCCGGCTTGCGCATCTGATGCACTTCCATCAGAAATGCTTTAACCACGAACTCCTGTACGCCGCCTGGTTGCCAGAAGACTCCTTTGGAGTGAATGTAAAGATGAAAGTGACGAGGCTCGATGGTGCCGATCGCGCCTGCCTCTTCTGCGGCTTCCCGCTCCGCTGCCTGGCTATGAGATAACCGAGGATCAGTCGAACCCTTAGGGAACGTCCACTTATTGCCGCCGTTCGTATTGACCAGCAGGAACTCGATAGCTGAGCCCCGCCGCCGATAGCAAACGGCCGCCACCTGCAGCGGTAAGGACTTCGCAATCCGCGCTGATCCCATGCGTTCTCCTAAGAACAGGTTACATGGAAGATATTTCATCAGTGTTAACTCGCAACAAAAATTGTGCACTCCGGAGGGTTACGAAAGGGTTACATGTTCGGTCACAACCCACGCCCATAGACCGGGATTACCGCTCCCGTGACGTCGTTCGCGGTGTCCCCCGCGAGCCAAACGATCAGGCTGGCGATCGATTCTGGCTTTACCCACTTTGAAACGTCGGCGTTGGGCATGGCCGCGCGATTTGCAGCAGTATCGATCGTCCCGGGAAGAATTATGTTGGCGGTAATGCCGGTATCTTTGTTTTCAATCGCAACCGTGCGGATCAGCGATACCAGCGCCGCCTTGGAGGCGCTGTACGCGCCTACCATTGCTCCGGGATCTTCCGCCGCGCGGCTGCCAATGGCCACGATCCGGCCGCCCCCAGCCGTTCGCATGGGTGGAATCACCGCTCGCAGAATATGAAATGTGCTGTTGAGGTTCATGTCGAACATGCGAGAGAACGTGGCGTCATCGGTGTCGGCGATTGACTGCCCTCCCGCGAATCCCCCAACCGTGTGGGCCAGCAGATCGATTTTTCCAAAATGAGCGATGACGGTCTCGGTCGCTTTCTTGGCATCGTCTAGGCCGTTTACTTTCGTTGGAAGGGCAGTGAAATGGGGATGATCGAACTCGTGGGGTTGAATCTTGGGAGAAAGGCCTGCCACCAGGAATCCGGCATCGAGCAGGGCTTTTGTGACGTGAGTTCCCAGCCCGCCATTGGCTCCGGTAACGAGTGCAACTTTGCTTGCCATGCGACCAGACTAACCAAACTGCGCAGGGATCGCAAAACCCGTTAAGCCAGATTTCGTTGCAGTGTGCTGCGGTCTAGTTCGTTTTCCCACCGGGCTACGACCAGCGTTGCAACTCCATTGCCGATCATGTTGACCAGTCCGCGACACATGCTCATGAAGCGGTCGATGCCGAGGATGAGCGCCATGCCCGCAACCGGAATTGTTGGAATCACGCTGAGTGTCCCGACTAGGGCGATGAACGATGCACCCTGTACTCCACTGGTGCCCTTCGATGTCAGCACCGCGACCGAGAAGATCGTCATCGGCTGCAGGAATGTGAGGTGAGTGTTGGTCGCCTGAGCCACAAAGAGCGCGGCCAGAGTCATGTAAAGCGCACTGCCGTCGGTGTTGAACGTGTAACCTGTGGGAACGATGAGTCCGACGAGCGAACGCGAGCATCCCAGGCCTTCCACCTTTTCCATCAATGTGGGAATGGCCGTTTCCGAAGAACTGGTCGCGAGTACCAGCAAGATCTCTTCTTTGATGTGAGCGAGGAATTTGAACAGGCTGAATCCGGCAAACCACGCGACCGCGCCGAATACAACGATTACGAAGAGAATGGACGTCGTCCAGAATGAGGCAATGAGTTTGAGCAGCGGTCCAAGCGACGACAGCCCGTACTTTCCGATCGTGAATGCCATTGCGCCGAAGGCCCCGATCGGAGCGAAGCGCATGACGATATCGACCATGCGGAACACGACCTTGCTCAGTGACGCCAGCATTTCCACCAGAGGCTTGGCGTAGACTCCGGCTGCTGACATGGCAAAGCCAAATAGAATCGATACCAGAACAACTTCAAGGATGTCGCCTTTAGCGAAGGCGTCGACAACCGTCGTTGGAATGATGTGCATCAGGAAGTCGGTAACGCTTTGCACTCGAGCCTGGCCTGCGTAGTCTGCAACCGCCTTCGCATCGAGCGTCGCCACGTTGGCTTTGAAGCCATTGCCCGGTTTCACGACATTTCCTACAAGCAGTCCGACCACGAGTCCCAGAGTTGAAACTACTTCGAAATAGAGAAGAGCTTTTCCGCCGACGCGTCCTACCTTCCGCGGGTCGCGCATCCCGGCGATTCCGGTGACCACCGTGCAAAAGATCATCAGGGTAATGATCATTGTGATCAGGCGGATGAAGGCATCTCCCAGGGGTTTCATCGCGGTGGCGCGCGCTGGGCTCAGATAGCCGACGACCGTAGCGAGCGCGATGGCTGCGGTCACTTGCGCCCACAGCGACGAATACCATCGGCGCCGCCGTGTAGTGGGTGTTTCGGCGTTTGGAATTGTCGCTGTCGAGTTCATTTAGTTTTTGCTTCCGGCAGAGGCGCCTGCAGCGTTTTCACCAACCAGGGAATAATCACTTGCTTAAAGATCAACGGGTCGGGCCACACGCCAACCTGCCTCCCGAGATGCCCGCCCCTCGGATTGATCCAGGCGTCCTTGGGTACGTCGCCTTTGCTGAGGAGCAGGTAGTCGTCTTCAATGGGAACCTGCGTGTCGAGTACTCCGGCAATCACGAGCATTGGTGCCATCGGCTTGCCCAACAGTCCTTGATGCACCAGTGACATCTTCGGCATGTACTCCGCCATTTCGTCGAGCGTGTGGACGCCGTCGAGAATGTTCATCAGTGCCGGGACCTGGTCGAAGAGATATTCCCGATTCCCGAGCAGATGTTTCAGCAGAAAGTCTTTTTGAAAAAACGCATCGACCGGCGGCGATTGCGCGCTTGCCCCTCGTAAACGGCTGCGCTCAACAATCGCCATCTTCGTCGCCCAATAGGCACCCCAGCTGACTCCATGAAGGGCGATACGGTTCTTGTCGACCTCGGGTCGAGACTGAGCGTAATCGATCACCTTGCACAACATGCGCTCGGAAGTCTCACTGACTTTGATCGGAGCTTGACCGGTTCCCGGTCCATCGACTGCCAGAAATCCGATGCCAAAGGGAAGAATCGCCCCGAAGCTCTCCGTCAGATCTTCTTTTCGGCTGTCCAGTCCGTTTACAGCAATCACAAGTGGCACGGGCCCGCTCGCATTCTTCGGCAGCCGCACGTACCCGATGATTTCCTTTCCTTCAAACGGGATGTGGACTACCTCAAGGGGAGGATCGAAAAACTTGGCGTGATCAAGAAAAGATTCGATCGCCCTTTCATAGGAACGCTGCTTTCCCGGAGACGCGGGAATCGGCCACCGCCCAAATGAATACAGCCGCCACCCGCGAACATAGTCCGCGTTCGCCTTGGTCGGATCCGATTTCTCCATCGACTTCGCTTCGTTGAAATACCGATCGGCGACGCGCATGAAGCCCGCTGCCCACTCGTCTTTGTCGGCCGTATGAATGGTCTCGAACGCTTCCTTCACATCATTGGGATCCAGCCCGATGAGCGGATACTGTCCAACCTCCGCTCGATGAACCGCTTCGGTCTTAATTTCGTCAATCGTGCGCTCCCGGCGCTCCTGACCGTTTGCCATTGCGGACCCAAACAGCAACGCAAACACCAACAAGGAAAAGCAAGGTTGACCTTTTCGTGTCATAACTCGTGATCCCGTCGTTTGGATAGCAGTACAGAGCTGATGAAAAAGGCCGGACGGAGTAAGTCCGGCCCGTGCATTTTACAGTTGCCAATCCTCTAGAAAATGAACTTCGCTCCCAATTGAACCGATCGTGGACCACCAGATCCCACAGCGGGATTTGCCGCCGCGACATCAGGAGTCGCACAACCGCAACCGAACGGCTGCACCGAAGGATCGTTCAAGCCAAATCCGTTCTGGCCTCCGTAGGGGTTGGCGAAGTTCGGGTGATTGAGAATGTTGAAGAACTCCGCCCGGAACTGCAGCCGGTACCGCTCTCCAAAGTGGAAGCTCTTTGCGATGGTGAAATCGAAATTTCTGAAGCCGCTATCCTGGAACATGTTTCGTCCCATGTTTCCCAACTGGCCAAGAGGCGGCGCCATCATCACGGAATTTCCCGCCGCGTAGCAGCCAAACAAATTTAGAGCAGCCGTTTCCGGTCCCGGTGCGCCACCATCTACTGCCCGCGCAGACGCTGGGCAACCGGCTGGCATGGTGGGATCTCCTGCGCCGTAGAACGGAATTCCGACGCCTCTGCCAGACTTGAAGTCCGAGGGGTTGCCCTGGCTTGCCGTACCCGCTTTGTAGAAACTCCAACGAATTGGCGCTGTCGCCGGCGGACTCACCGGCAAAGCTCCGGTTCCAGCGGCGTCTGTTCCCAGATCGATCGGTCCCCAGAACTGCGGGCTCTCCAACGTGGTGATCGAATTAATTTCCCAGCCTTCGAGCATCTGGCCGTATCCGCTACGTCCCGGGATCTGGTAGGTGAGCGAGAGTGTCAGGCGGTGACGAATATCGAAATCACTGTTGGCGTATTCGGCGCCCACGTTGTAGGAGTTCTGCGGCAAGCCCGAGCCATAGCCGAAGTCCCAGTTCGCGCCCACGTCATCCGATGCGTGTGAGTAGGTATAGCCTGCGACCATGCTGAGTCCGTGGAAATTGCGCGCGTTCAGCGTGACTTGCAGTCCGTTGTAGTTGGAGCGGTAGACGTTCCCCATCTGGAAGATGTTGGCGAGATAGGGGAATTTGTTGGCGAACGTCCGGTTCGCTTCCTCGCCTCCAGAGCTGTCGGGGGCACAGTTGTTGGGATCGGTATAGCCGGAGGCGATGCAAGCCGCGATTGCTGACGCTGGCCACCCGGATCCTACCGGCGCCTGATTGATGTCTCGGATGCCCGTCAGATTTGCGCCGTGGTTGCCGACGTACGCAGCTTCCAAAGAGAGATTCTGCGTGAATGCATGCTGCAGGCTCAGTGTCCAATTCCAAACGTATGGCGTGGTGAGGTTCCGGTCTACCGTCATGACCGGACACGGACTCGCGTTGCAATCGATGGTGCTGCCGCCGTAAAGCGGTGCATTCGGGGAATCCCACGGAACCGGAACCGGATTGAGGAAGTTCTTGACCGTGACGTTGCCAGTGGTGATCGTGCCGCCAGAAGTATTTCCAGCAGCATCGATGGGCGCTCCGGTTGGAACACTGCCGGGCCCGAAAGCGTTGTTGAAAGCGACGAACGACTGCCAGTTGACGGTCTCAAAGATCAGACCGCCGCCGCCTCGCACGACCGTCCGCCCATTACCCAGAATGTCCCATGCGAATCCCGCGCGCGGGCCGAAGTTCTTGTGGTCAGGATTGTAGAGACTGCTGATCTGATGTCCAACCTGAACCAGACCAACATTGGGGTCGAAATTTCCCAGCAGATTGTGAGCTTCCTGCGGAACAGTACTGAATTCATATCGAACACCGGCATTTAACGTCAGGGTTTTCGTGACGCGCCAATCATCCTGCAAGAATCCGGCATAGGCCCAGTTGTGCAATTGCAGCGTCGGATTCCCCACTTCCACCGATGATTTAAATGGCAGACCGGCGAGGAAATCCTCCAACGGAGTCGAGCCAGCTCCACTCCCAATGGCGACGCCACCCAGGAACGTGATGCTGCCTCGAGAGTTGCCATACGCTGCGTTCTTCACGCGGTTGTAGTGCATTTCTCCGCCAAACTTCAGCGAATGCTTGCCCGCTGTGTAGGAAACGTGATCGACAAACTGTGTAATCGAATCTGGGCCCTGGAATTTAGGCCATTTGAATCCGCCCAGACCAGGGAAGAAATATCCGCCAAAGCCGATGCGCGGGAGCCCTCCGGTAAACGCACCCGAAGCGCCGGTATTCAATCCGTACGCAGATGCGGGAGTGTTCAGGTCGCCCGGCAATGTTGGCTGATAGAGGCGGTTGTATCCTACGCGCGCTTCATTTACCCAACGCGTACCCGGCGTGTAGATCCAGTTTCCACCCACGACTTGCGCACGGGTGTGAATCTTCGATAGCCATTTCTGCTGAAGTTCGGGGAAGTCCTCGACCGTTCCCGAATTGTTCCCGAAGAAGTACGTTCCACTAATGCTGTGCTTCGCGTTCAGGGTGACATCCACTTTGCCGACCAGGTTGTCGACATGGACATTGTTGTTAAAGCCATTGGCGATGTTGATGTTTTGGGTGTTGTTCAGAGGAAATCCGGATCCATCGCACCTCACCGAACTTCCGGACATCGAACAGCCCGCAATCTTTAAACTGGCTGCATCGACCGGAACACCGTTCGCCTGAAGATCTGCAATGGCGTCGGGGATGCTGTCAGCACAATCTCCACCGGTCAAAATGCACGTGCCGTTCCCCGGCATCGGGACCATCGACGGGCTCGTCACGCCACCAAACGAATTGCCAACGTTGTACCGTTGTCCTTCGTACGCGCCAAAGAAGAAAGCCTTGTCCTTGATCATCGCTCCGCCGAGGCTCCCGCCAAACTGCTCCAACGTTCGCGTCAGCTTCGGATTCGGGTCCTTATTGAAAAAGTTCCGCGCGTCCATGGCCCCGTCGCGCCCGAAGCCGAAGGCTGTTCCATGAATCGTGTTCGTGCCGGCCTTCAGGCCTACATTCACCACCGATCCCGGCTTCCAGCCATACTCTGCTGGCGGGTTCTGTTGCAGATTGAATTCCTGAATCGAGTCAATGGGCAGAATCGTGGCCGAGTCTCCAGCGATGCCCGCCCCATTCACGATTGCTTGACCAGAGTATGGTTCGCTGTTGAACAATCCTTCGATGAAATAGGAGTTGTCCTCAGCTCGCAGTCCGTTGGAACTCGTCGTCGAGAATCCCCCACCTGGATATCGCATGACTCCCGGACGTAATTGCAGGAGGTTCTCGTAATTCCGACCGTTGAGCGGAAGGTCGTTGATCTCCTGGTTGCTCAACGTGCCGCCCAGTGTGGCGGAGGTGGTGTTCACCAGAGGCACCTCCTCGGTGATGGTGAGGATTTCGTTGACTTGCCCAGGTTGCAGCAAGAAGTCCGCACGCACATCGGTTGCGACCTCTATCTGAACATTTGGCCGCTCTACTGCCTTAAAGCCCTTGACCGCAACACGAATCCTGTAGGTGCCCGGCGGCAGCTCAGGCACGGCATAGCTTCCCGTCTCGTCGGTGGTGACGGTGCGTGTTGTCCCGCGTTGTGTGTCGGTGACGGTGACGGTCGCGCGGCCTACGGCGGCGCCGGTCTGGTCGGTGAGAGTTCCTAAGATTCGTCCTGACGTCGACTGGGCGATGACAGCCAAGGACAGAACGAAAACCGCGAGCGTTACAAACAGTAGTCGGGTAGCTGAACTGGTCCGCCCATCTTGGGACGCGACCCTACGGGTGAGCATAGAACCCCTCACTTTCTGGTCCGACAGCCATACCACCATCGGCGAAACGGTGTCAAGGAAATTCAAAAAGCGATTTTGTGGAAGGTGCGTCCGAAGAGTCACCCACTGATTGCAATTTCAACAAGTCGCTACCATAATATTTTGGCCGCAGACAATACTTGAAAGGTGACGATCATGTGTTATCCTCACCTTGGTCATACCATCATACCTAAATACCATGATCGCCCTTGATCTTCGCGCCCTCTGCCCAGCGGATATGCGGTATAGTAGCCAGACCAGCAGCGGTGTCTCCGCCGCGCTCGCCGTTACTCCTGCGGGGGACAGGCTCGTGTACAAACTCGTTCGCACCTCTCGGCTCTACGAGCAAATCGTTCAGCAAATCGAAGAATCCATTGTTAAAGGCGAACTGAAGCCCGGCGATCAATTGCCGGCCGAGCGCGAACTCGCGCAACGATTCGGCGTCAGCCGCACGGCTGTGCGCGAAGCCGTCAAGGCGCTGCGCGAAAAAGGTCTTGTCGAAGCCTACTCGGGGAAAGGAACCTTTATCACCGACGGGACCACGCAGGCAGTCCGCCAGTCTCTCGATCTGATGGTGAAGATCGGACAGTCGGAAGGCTCGACTCATCTCGCAGAGGTTCGCGCCATTCTTGAACCGGAAATCGCTGCGCTCGCCGCTACCCGCATTCAGGAACCGGAACTTGCCACCATGCACGAAGCCGTGGCCGTGATGGACCGTGCCGGTCAGGATCCGGACGCATACATAGAAGCAGATCTCGATTTTCATCTCGCGCTGGCCGAGGGTGCAGCCAATCCGCTCATCCTTTCTTTGCTGGACTCGATCGTTGGGTTATTGCGCGAACAACGCCTGCGCATCTTTCGTGTGCCTGGTGGGCCCGAGCGCGGCCAGCTTCATCACAAGCGCATCCTGGAAGCGGTGGAGAAAAGAGACGCAGAGAAAGCACGACAGGCAATGCGCGCGCATTTGTCGCAGGTGAGTGACGACAGTCAAGCACCGACTGCGGCGAAACGCGCTCCCGGCAAACAGAACAATCATTAACTGTCGGAAATTTATTGCGAACCAGTTCGGAGGCCATCGGGCATGGCGAATGTTGGGTTCATCGGTTTAGGGGTCATGGGCAGCCAAATGGTCGACAGGCTGCTCGGCAAGGGACACAGCGTCACGGGTTATAACCGCACTCGCTCCAAGGCACAGTGGCTAGTTGACAAGGGAATGGCCTGGGCCGACTCGCCGCGCGCGGTTGCCAGTTCCTCCGACCACATCTTCGCGATGGTCACGAATGCCGCCGCGATCCAGTCAATTTCCGAAGGGCCAGACGGTCTTCTCGCAGGACTGAAAGCGGGCAAGACTTTCATCGATATGAGTACGGTCAGTCCGGCCCTAAGCCGCGCACTGGCTGCGAAAGTGCGAGCCCTCGGCGCGGACATGGTCGACGCGCCCGTTTCCGGCAGTGTCCTCACTCTGCAGCAGGGCAAGTTGTCGGTCATGGTTGGCGGCCGCAAGGAAACATTCGAGAAGATCAAGCCTTTACTGCTCGACATTGGTCCCAAGGTGACGCACGTTGGCGACAACGGTCTTGCACTCTCAATGAAGATCGCGACGAACCTCAGCCTCGCCGTGCAGATGCTGGCATTTTCCGAAGGCGTGTTGCTGGCAGAGAAAAGTGGAATCGCCCGCGAAGTCGCAGTCGATGTCCTCACCAACAGCGCGATCGCCTCGCCCATGATTCAGTACCGCGGGCCGTTCGTACTGCAGCAGCCTGAAGAGGCATGGTTCGACGTCAACATGATGCAGAAGGACATGGTGCTCGCAATGGACCTCGGCCGCCAACTCGATGTCCCGCTTCCCACAACTGCAGTCAGCAATGAGTTCCTGACAGCTGCCCGCGGCATGGGCTGGACGAAATACGACTTCGCCTGCATGTTCGACGTGCTCGCTGCCATGTCTGGCGTCACGACGCCCGTCACGGCGGGAGGCAAAAAGCAGTGAGTACCATTACCTCTAAGCCGGAACCAGCCGCAGGTGCTGTCACCGAAAAAGAGAAATGGCTGCGCGCCTATCGGCAGATGGTGCGGATTCGCCTGTTTGAAGAGCAGGTCAACGAACTCTATACGCGCGCTCTCATGCCCGGATTGGCGCACCTCTACAGCGGCGAAGAGGCCGTCGCGGTCGGCATTTGCGAAGCGCTGCGCATCAATGACTACATCACCAGCACACACCGCGGCCACGGGCATTGCCTCGCCAAGGGCGCTTCTCCTGACCGAATGTTCGCTGAACTCCTCGGCAAAGAGGCGGGCTACTGCCGCGGCAAAGGTGGATCGATGCACATCGCCGATCCGGCCACGGGAAATCTCGGGGCCAACGCGATCGTGGGCGGCAGCGTGGGAATTGCCACGGGGGCAGCATTCGCCTCTAAGCGTCTCGGCAACGGCCGTGTCGCCGTCTGCTTCTTTGGTGAAGGTGCTCTCGGCCAGGGATCGCTATACGAGGTCATGAATCTCGCGCAGCTTTGGAAACTGCCCGTGATCTATGTTTGCGAGAACAATCTCTACAACGAGTACACGCATTACAGCGAGACGACCGCGGGAACGATCCTCGGTCGTGCGGGGGCCTTTGGAGTCGAAGCGGCAACTGTGGACGGGCAAGATGTTCGCGCCGTCAACGCGATCGCCGAGCACCTGGTGAAGCGTGCGCGTGCCGGGGAAGGTCCAGCGTTTCTTCAGGCCGACACTTACCGCTACAGCGGTCATCATGTCGGCGATATCAATCGCGAATATTACCGTTCTAAGAACGAAGAGCAACACTGGAAAGCGGATCGCGATCCGATCAAGCTTCATGCGAAGTGGCTGATCGAACACGATTACTCTGATGCCGCCGCACTCGACCGAATCACGGCCGAGGTCCGCAGCGAGACAGAAGCCGCGGTGAAATTCGCCGTCAATGCACCGTATCCCAGCGTCGATCAGGTCGATGAGGACATTTATGCCTGAGCGCGAACTCACATTTGCGCAGGCTGTCCGCGAAGCCCTGGCCGAAGAGATGCGCCGTGACTCTCGCGTCTGCATCTTCGGAGAGGATGTGGCTGAGGCCGGAACACCATTCAAAGTTCTCTCCGGACTAGTGGAAGAATTCGGTGCCGAACGTGTTCTCGACACTCCAATTTCGGAAGCTGGATTCAGCGGAATCGGCGTCGGCGCGGCGATGACGGGCTTGCGTCCCGTCGTCGACATCATGTTCGGCGACTTCCTCACCCTCACCATGGACCAGATGGTGAATCAGGCCGCCAAAGCGCATTACATGTCCGGGGGCCACTGGAAGGTCCCCATGGTGATGCGCACTACCCTGGGCGCAACGCGCCGTTCGGCCGCGCAGCATTCGCAATCGCTGCATGCCTGGTTCAGCCATGTTCCCGGACTCAAGGTCGTTTTGCCCTCGACTCCGTATGATGCCAAGGGCTTGTTGAAGACCGCAATCCGTGACGAAAATCCGGTCGTCTTCTTCGAAGACAAGATGATGTACAAGCTGAAAGGTAGGGTGCCGGAAGAGGATTACACGATCCCGCTCGGCGTTGCGGATATAAAGCGCGAAGGCGAAGACATCGCCTTGGTGGCTACAAGCAGCATGGTGCAAGTTGCACTCGGCGCCGCAGTCCTGCTTGAAAAAGAAGGAATCAGCGCTGAAGTGGTCGATCCCCGAACTACATGGCCGCTCGATGAAAAAACAATCATCGATTCGGTCAGGAAAACGTCGCGCGTGATCGTGATGGACGAAGGCTACGGCCGCTACGGAGTTGCGGCGGAACTCGCGGCAGTGATCGCTGAGGGAGCCTTCTACGATCTCGATGCCCCGGTGAAGCGGATGGGCGCGATGCATGTCCCCATCCCGTTCTCGCCGCCGCTGGAAGACGTCACAGTTCCGACCGAAGAATCGATATTCAAAGCCGCAAAGGAAATGTGCGGCAAGTAGCGCCACCATCTCGACGGCTGTGGCGAGGGCGTTTCGCCCGCGCAGCAGCAGCTAGGAGCTGACTTATGGCACTCAAAACTCATGGCACCATGGCGGTCGATTGGGAGAACCGCATCGACTTCGACCGCCTCCGCCGCGAACGCCTGCAGAAAGCGAAAGACCTTCTCGCCAAGTCTTCGATGGGATCGTTGCTCTGCTTCGACATGAACAACGTCCGCTACCTCACGGCGACTCACATCGGCACCTGGGCACAAGACAAAGCCAACCGCTTCACGCTACTGCCGCAGAATGACGAGCCGATCCTCTGGGACTTCGGCTCTGCCGCCAAGCATCATCAGCTCAACTGCCCGTGGCTCGGCGAGCGCTCGCGTCCGGGTATTTCTATGCTGCGCGGGGCGATGACTCCCGAGATGGGCCGCGCCGAAGATGTCGCCAAGAAGATTCGCATCGAGCTCGAAAAACGCGGCCTGCACAAAGAGCCAGTCGGCATCGACATCATCGAACTGCCAGTTCTGTTTGCCCTCCAGCGCGAAGGCCTTGATGTTGTCGATGGACAGCAGTTGATGTCCGAAGCCCGCGTGATCAAGACGCAGGATGAAATCTCCCTGCTCAACACGTCCGCGATGATGGTCGATGCCGCGTACGACGAACTCTACCGTGCGATGAAACCAGGCCTGCGCGAAAATGAAGCCGTCGGCTTGGTCAGCAAAGTTCTCTACGATCTCGGCTCCGAGTATGTCGAAGCAGTCAACGCAATCTCCGGCGAGCGCTGCAATCCGCACCCGCACGTCTTTTCCGACCGCGTTCTCCGTCCTGGCGATCCCGTGTATTACGACATCCTGCACTCCCACATGGGATACCGCACCTGTTACTACCGCTGCTTCACGGTAGGTTACGCATCGCACGCGATGGTGGACGCTTACAAGCGATGCCGAGATTACCTCGACGCAGCCATCGAACTCGTTCGCCCCGGCCGCACGACGGCAGAGATCGCAGCGGTTTGGCCGAAGGCGCAAGACTTCGGCTTTCCCAATGAAGAAGCCGCCTTCGCTCTGCAATACGGTCACGGCATCGGCCTCGCCATCTGGGAGAAGCCGGTCATCAGCCGCCTGGTTTCGTTTGATCATCCGGTCGAGATCAAACCAGGCATGGTCTTCGCGCTCGAAACCTTCTGGCCCTCGAGCGATGGCTGGAGTGCGGCGCGGATCGAAGAAGAAATTGTCGTCACCCCGACTGGTCACCAAGTCATCACCCGTTTTCCGGCCGAGGAACTGTTGGTCGCTGGCGCTCACTACTTCACCGTGAACGGGCCGCTGCCGACGACGAGAGAGAGTGAGGCTCCGGCGAGTTCGCGCGTGCTCGAGATGATCGAGGCCAGCGCCAAGACCGAGCGCGTTGGAGTTTCAGACTGAAGGCCATGGTTACGGGCCCTCCCCAAGGACAACAACAACTATGGCCTTCAGCATAGTCATGCCCGCTCTCGAGATGGCACAGGAAACCGGCAAACTCCTTGCCTGGCGCAAGAAAGAAGGAGACCGCGTCTCGAAGGGCGAGCCTCTCCTCGAGATTGAAACCGACAAAGCCGTCGTTGAAGTAGAAGCTCCTGCCGACGGAGTGCTTGCAGGAATCAAGGCGTCGGAAGGAACGGACATTCCTGTCGGGCAAACGATCGCCTGGATTGTTGCTCCGGGCGAAGCACTGCCAGCCGATATTGAATTAAGTGCTTCTTCTGCAAGAGCGACCGCCCACGCTAAAGCCGAACCGGTCGCTGCGGTTCCTTCAGAACTTGATGTCCCTTCACAATCGGGTCGGTCCGCTGCAAAGATGTCTCCCAAAGCACGGCGTCTTGCCAAGGAACTGGGAGTCGATATCAGCATCGTTCGTGGCTCGGGTCCTGGAGGAGAAGTTTTTGCCTCCGATGTCCAAGCCGCAGCTGGAGCAATGGGCGCAGGTCCCGCGCCCGCTTCGGCCCAAAACGAATCAGCAAAGATCGAAGTGACAACTTCGCTTGGCCGCATCATGGCGGAGCGCACGACCCAGAGCTGGACCAGTGTCCCGCACTTCTTCGTAACCCGCGACATCGATGCCGGGGCCCTTGATCAGTATCGCGAGCGCATCATTGCTGAGATTGAGTCGACACACAGCGTCCGCATCACGCATACGGACCTGCTAGTCGCGGTCGTATCGCGGATCCTTCTCAAGCATCCACGCCTGAATGCCAGCTGGAGCGCTGAAGGAATTCATCTCCACGATTACGTGCACATGGGTGTGGCAACCGCAGTCAACGATGGCGTAGTCGTGGCGGTAATCCGCAATGCACACACCACCAGCCTGTCAGAGATCGCGACTCAGCGCCGCGATGTCACCGACCGCGCCCGCGCCGGAAAACTGCGTCCGGCCGACATTGCCGATGCAACATTCACCATCAGCAATCTTGGCATGTATCAAGTGGATCAGTTCAGCGCCATCATCACGCCGCCGCAGGCCGCGATTCTTGCCGTCGGAGGGATCTCAGACCGCATCGTCGCCGTGGAGGGAAAGCCCGCAGTTCGTCCAATGATGAAGCTGACGACTTCGTGCGACCATCGCGTAGCCGACGGCGCCCGCGCCGCGATGTTCCTCAGTGATCTCGCGCAGGCGCTGCAAGAGCCCGCGAACTACATTAAGTAAGAGATTACTGTTGCAGAATCTGTCCCGGCTGTGGATGAACCTGCTCGTTCTTGATCGCGCTCGCATCCCAGCCGCCGCCCAACGCTTTCACCAGAAAAATGGTGCTCACGAGCTGTTGCCCCAGGAGTTGCGTCTCCAGCCGCTGATTGCTCAACAGCGTCGTCTGGGCGGTGATCACGTCCAGATAGTTCGTTACGCCGCCGACGTAGCGATTGTTGGCAATGTCCAGTGCCTTGCGCGCGTCCTCGACCGCGGCTGTCTGGGTCGAGAGCGCCTGAGAGAGAGTACTCAGGTTGCTGATGCCGTCTTCCACTTGTTGAAACGCGGTCAGCACCGTCTCCCGATAGTTCGCCACTGACTCCTCATAGGCGGCACGTGCGCCAGCCAATTTCGCGCGATTGCGTCCACCTTGTAGGATCGGCTCGAGGGCATCCACTCCTAGCGACCAAAAGAGACTGGAGACACCTGAGAGCGATGAGATCGCCGTGCTTTGCAGTCCCCCCGTTCCGCTCAAAATAATGTGAGGATAAAACGCGCTTTTGGCCAGTCCTACCTGCGCATTCTCAAATGCCATGTTGCGTTCATCCGTGGCGATATCGGGGCGCCGCTCCAGCACGTCCGACGGCACTCCAAGCGGAATCGCCGGCGGAGTCGTCTGGAATGGCGCGCCCGTTACCTTGAAGTTTGAAGCAGGTTGTCCTACCAGCACCGCCATTGCGTGCTCGAATTGTGCGCGTGACTGCTGGACCAACGCAGCCTGCGAGATCGTGGAATCCAGGAGCGTAGCCTGCTGCGCCACTTCCAATCCGCTGGCGATGCCTCCCGCATGACGGCTATTCAAAAGATCCATGGCTTTTCGCTGGACCCCGACCGATTCCTCCACCACCTGATATTCCGCATCCAACTCGCGCAACGTGAAGTAGTCAGCCGCAAGTTCCGCTGTCAGTACCAGTTGCACGTTCGCCAAATCGGCGGCACTCGATTGCAGAGAAGCATTCGAGGCTTCAACATTTCGACGCACACGCCCAAACAAATCGGCTTCGTAGCTCAATGCAAACGGAATCGTGTACACACTCTGTGTATAAGGATGAACCGGCTGTACCATCCCATTAATCACAACTGGCGACGCTCCATTCAGCGGGCGGTTTCCTGATCCTCGTTGGCGTACCACCGATGGATCGGTCGCAACCTGAGGGAAGTAGTCTGCGGTTGCGACCCGTGCCAGCGAACGTGCCTGATTCAGCCGATCCCGTGCCGCGATCAACGATTGATTTGCCTGAAGCAATTGTTGCTCATAGCCATCGAGCACTGAGTCTTGAAATACCTGCCACCAAAAGCCCTTGGAAATTGCATCCTTGGGTACCGCTTGCTGCCACGGTGGTTGTGTTTTCCATGCGTCAGGAGCGGGTGAGGGTGCCGCGGGCCTGGCATATCGCGGCCCGACCGTGCAGCCAGCGCCAAGTGCAAGCAACATCAGAAGCGGCGCAATCGTGCTGCTTTTCACTTCCCACGTCCTTTGTTGCGGTTCTTCGGCTTCCGCTGCGATTCGTTTGGTTGCCCCGGCTGAGACTGTTGCTGCGCCGGAGCACTTTCTTCTTGCCGGATACTCTGTGGAGCAGGAGGCGGCTGCGCTGCCGATTGATCCTGTCTCTGCCCCGGAGCCGCCGACGCAAGGTTTACCGCCTGTCCTTCTTCGAGCGAGTCCGGCGGATTGATCACAACTTGGTCCCCCACCGTAACTCCTGCAAGAATCTCCAGAGTTGTGCCGTAGTCTTTCCCAATCGTGATCGCCCGTAGATGTATCTTTTTGTCTGGACCGACAACCGCGAGCTGGGAACCCTGAGAACGAAACAGCATCGCGTTTACCGGCACCGTTACTTTATTCACATTGGAGCCAACGGCGAAATGGACTTCCCCGAACGACCCGGGCAACAGGCGCGCATTTTTGTTCGGTACATCCACTTCGGTCCGCAGCGTCCGCGTGTTCGGATCAATTGCCTCTGCCGTCCGCGCGACTGTTGCCGTGAATTTTTCACCGGGAAATTCCTGCAACGTGATGGTGGCGGTTGCGCCGACCTTGATGGCCGGCGAGTAGGCTTGAGGAACGTCGGTATACACGCGCAGAGGATCGACTCTCGCGATGTCAAATAACTCTCGCCCGCCCGCTGCTACGCCAGACGAGGCTGCCCCCGCACCCGCATTGATCAGCGCTCCGGGATCGACATTGCGCCTCGTGATTACACCGGAAAAAGGCGCATAAACCCTCTTGAAACCCTCGAGCTCTTCGAGGCGCTTTACATTCGCATCCGCCGCTGCAAGGTTCGCCTGCGCTTGTCTATATCCGCTGGTTTGTTGATCAGCTTCCTGTGCAGAAACCGAGTCGCTCTTGCGCAGATTCTCCCATCGATCTGCGCTGATCTTGGCCAGCTCCAGTTGTGCCACGATCTGCTGGCGCGCAGCGCGACTTTGGTTCAATTCCTGGTCAACCTCTGGCGTGTCGATGTCGGCTAGTAATTCACCTTCCTTCACGCGGCTTCCGATGTCCTTGTACCAGCGAACCAAGTATCCATTCGTGCGGGCATAAATCGGAGACTCTTCATACGCCAGCAATGATCCAGGCAGAACCAGTTCCTCGTCGGGCTTCTCGGCAAGCGGATGCACAACAGCGACAGTGGGAATCGTTTCCAGTTCCGTCTCTTTAGCAAGAGCCCGTTCGTGACTCTCACGGCTAATCAGGGTCATCGCACCGGCCACCAAAAGAACCAGTAACGCCACTCCGACCACCAGCAGCGCGCGCCGGGGCGGAGCCGGAGAAATCTCCGGCGGAGGCTGGATCGTCGTCGTCTGATGCCGGGAGTGCGCCTGGATCGCCGCGATCTCGTCATCGAGTTCCCGCTTTGTTGCATGATGCGGCTGAGCCTTTTGCCCATGCCCATCCCCGCCGGCAGTTGCATAGCGCTGCTCCTGCGTCTGTTCGTTCCCTACCTTCATGTCTCGCTCCGAATCCATAAGAACCAGATTGCCTATGCCTGTTGCTTTTGCGCACGCCGTGCCTCTCGCCGGCTATGGAAAATCGCAAACACGCTCGGCACAAAAAACAGTGTCGCTACCGTTGCAAACAGCAGGCCACCAATAACCGCGCGGCCCAAAGGCGCGTTCTGCTCGCCGCCCTCACCGAATCCCAGTGCCATCGGAACCATGCCGATGATCATGGCCAGTGCCGTCATGAGAACTGGACGCACACGCGTATAGCCGGCAGCCACGGCTGCCTTGACGGCCGGCAGGCCCTCATCCATTTGTTCCCGCGCAAAACTCACCATCAAGATCGAGTTCGCTGTGGCGACTCCCATGCACATCACCGCGCCGGTGAGCGATGGGACATTCAGGGTGGTGTGCGTCAACAACAAAAACCAGCAGATTCCCGCCAGCGCTCCCGGCAGCGCCGCGATGATAATGAATGGGTCTAGCCACGACTGGAAGTTGATCACGATCAGCAGATACACTAGCCCAATCGCGCCTACCAGCCCAATGCCCAGGCCAATGAACGACGAACGCATCGTCGCTACCTGGCCGCGCATCACAATGTGCGTCCCTCGCGGCAGTTTGTTTTCGAATGTGTTCAGGACCGCATGCGTGTCCGCCGCCACCGCCCCCAGATCTCTATCTTGCGTACTTGCGAACACGTCGATCACTGGCTGCACGTTGTAGTGATTGACCGTCGCCGGCGTGACCGTTGGAGTCACCTGCACCAGGTTTCCCATCAACTGCGGACCCTGAGGCGAAACCACCGGAATATTCAACAGGTCCTGCAGGTTCGTCATGCGGTATTGCGGTGCCTGCACCGCCATTTGATAGGTGACCTCATTATGAGGATTCAGCCAGAAATTCGGCGAAGTCTGGAAGCTTCCGCTCAGCGACACCAGCGCGCTCTGTGCAACCTCGCGCGCCGTCAATCCGACCTGAGTTACTCGCGTCCGCTCGATATCCATGTGCAGCGTCGGCAGAGATAGGAGTTGCTGCACGTGTACGTCCGCAGTCCCCGGAATGTGCCGCATCTTACCCGCGATCTGTTGCGCAATCAGATAATTGGACTGCAGATCCGTGCCAACGACTTGCACATCGATCGGCGCTGGAATTCCGAAGTTCAGAATCTGCGTCACAATATCTGCCGGCTGGAAAAAGAACTCTACTCCAGGGTAATGCCGCGGCAAGAATTCACGTAGACGCCGTGTCAAGTCGGCTGTAGGCACGTGCTTCTCAGGATTCAGTCCGATGAGAATTTCCGCATCGCTTGTGCCAATCGTTCCGCTAGAACTGTACGACTGGTTAATCCCGGAATTCGGCAGCCCGATATTGTCGAGCATCGTCTGCAACTGTCCCCGAGGAATCTCTTGTTTGAGTGATTTTTCGATCTCGTCGCACAGCCGCGCCGTCTCCTCCACTCGCAATCCCGGACGCCCACGCAGATGCAGGCGCAACAACCCGGCATCGACTTGTGGGAAAAAGTCCTGGCCTAGAAACGAAAACAGTCCCAACGAGACCACACAGAACAATAGAAAGCAGGCCACAAAAAGCCCGCGATGCTCGAGCGTTGTTTCCAGCAGCGATTCATAGGCTCGACGGAAGCCTTCAAACTTCTGCTCAAATCCTCTCTGGAAACGCCCGAAGATCGATTTCGGAGCCTCCGCCCGGTGTTCATGCCCGCGCATTATGTACATCACCAATGTCGGAATCAAAGTTCGCGACAGCAAGTAGCTTGCCAGCATGGCGAAGCTCACGGCCTCGGCGAGCGGCACAAACAGGAACTTCGCCACACCGCTCAGAAAGAACATCGGCACGAACACAATGCAGATGCTGAGCGTTGACACAAATGCCGGCACCGCGATTTGCTGTGCGCCGTCCAGAATTGCCTGACGCATCTCCTTGCCCATTGCCAGATTGCGCTCGATGTTCTCGATTTCTACCGTGGCATCATCGACCAAGATTCCGACCGCCAGCGCCAACCCGCCGAGCGTCATGATGTTGATGGTCTCACCAATCGCACCGAGCAAAATGATCGAAACGAAAATCGACAGTGGGATCGAAATCGAGATGACGATTGTTGGCCGCCAGTCACCCAGAAAAATCAGGATCATGCACGCCGTGAGCAATGCCGCGATCAGCGCCTCGCGAACAACCCCGTAGATCGATGCGCGCACAAACAACGACTGATCGAACAGGTGAGAAATCTTCAGTTCGGGCGGCAACGCCTGTGCAGCCTGGTCCACAATATTCTTCACGCCGGCTACAACTTGAAGCGTCGATGCCTTTCCGTTCTTGTAGATCGACATCAGCGCGCCGCGGTTTCCGTCCTGGCGCACGATATTAGTCTGCGGCGCGAACCCATCACGGATGTGGGCCACGTCGCGCATGTACAGCGTCGATCCATTGGTCGTTTTGACCGGGAGATCGTTCAGTTCCGCAATCGTCTGCGGAGTTCCGTTCATCTCGATGTCATATTCAAGCGGTCCCAACTTCATCGATCCCGTCGGCAGAATGATGTTCTGCGCGTTGACCGCGTTCACAATGTCGGTTGGATCGAGCCCATACGCTTGCAGTTTCGGCAGATCCAGGTCCACCTGAATCTGGCGGATCTTGCCTCCATACGGATAAGGTGTTGCTGCGCCAGGAACCGTTGCCAGGTACGTCCGCAGAAAATTCTGACCAAGGTCGAAGAGTTGCTGCTCGGGCAGGGTTTTGCTGCTCAATCCCAGCTGAATAATGGGAGTGGTGGAAGCGCTGTAAGAAATAATCAGTGGAGGAGTCGTACCCGGTGGCAGGCTTCGCACGGTGGTCTGGCTGATCGATGTAATCTGTGCGATCGCGCCTTCTACATTCGTTCCCGGATGAAAGAACACCTTGATGACTCCCAATCCGTACACCGATTGGGATTCCATGTGCTCAATATCGTTGACGGTCGTTGTAATGCCGCGCTCGGAATTGGCCACAATCCGAGTGGCCATATCCTGTGGCGACATGCCCGAATAAAACCAGACCACCGATACGACGGGAATATTGATTTCAGGAAAGATGTCTGTGGGAGTGCGCAGGATCGTGATCGGCGTGAGGATCAAGATCACGATCGCCATCACGATAAACGTATAAGGACGCCGTAGGGCCAGTGCAACAATCCACATGAGGAAACACCCGCTCCAATAATCGTACGAGAAACCACCGGGCGCTGCCCCAGAGCGCCATTAATGCACTTTTAGATTCGATACTGACCGTATCGGATTCTAAATACGTAACCTGAATTATATGGTAGCGTATCTTCATGCGCCAAAAATTGTTGGCCGCCTCATACGGTGAAAATACGAATGGGAAGCGACCTCCCGGGCGCCCGCGCAGTGAAAAGGCCCGCCAGGCAATCCTCCGCAGCACGTTGAAGGTGCTTGGCAAAAACGGTTTTGCCGATCTCACGATTGAAGAAGTGGCAGACCGCGCCGCGGTGGGCAAGGCCACCGTCTACCGCTGGTGGCCCAATAAAGGTGCGCTGATCGCCGACGCTTTCGCCATCAGTACCACACGCCACCTGCACTTTCCTGACACTGGATCGGTCTACACCGACATGAGCCGCCAGATGCGTCAGTTGGTGAAAGTTTTTCGCAGTCGGCGGGGAAGAATTGTCTCCGCCATCCTGGCAGCCGGACAAAGCGACAAAGATCTGATCGATGCATTTCGCGAGCGCTTCCTATGGCCCCGTCGTCGCGAAGCCTACGCGACTCTCGAGCGCGCGATCCGACGCGGCGAACTGCGCAAAAACGTCGACCCCGATCTTCTCCTCGACTCCCTCTACGGCCCAATCTACATGCGCTTCTTGATTCAGCACGATCGCCTGACGCCGGATTTCGTAGACCACCTCTGCACACTAGTTCTAGACGGAGCCCGGCCACGAAAGAAGTAGTTCGCCACAGTCAGACTCAAGGATCGGTTTTGCAGCCTGTCGCGTCAGGTTAAAAAAACCTTCAGCGTCGCATGGAGTTGGTCGGGTGCTAGGATTTGAGCCTACGCCTTCCCGTAAATGAACTACGATAAATGCTAGAACAGACGTTAGAACGGGCGTCGAGTAGAGTTTTTCGACGGACTCTCCGGATTCCGAGTAGAAGAGAACCTCCGGGACTTTAGGTCTTCCTTGGCCCTGTCCGCCGTTTCCAGCTTCGTGCGCGGGTAGGTCAACCATAGCCCAGTTAGTTCTCTCCCCGCACGGACC